>Ga0316208_1001836_pt1 | contig 18748 bp, 9 predicted proteins | sample 3monopyrite_MG_FD_204944 | JGI IMG/M metagenome (GOLD analysis project Ga0316208, IMG submission 204944) | Microbial mat bacterial communities from mineral coupon in-situ incubated in ocean water Damariscotta River, Maine, United States -... | ecosystem: Environmental > Aquatic > Marine > Coastal...
CGTGAACACCTATTCTGGTGAAAGGCCAAAAGTGTTCACAATCAACCAGAATGGGTGTTCACGTTGGATCAGAATAGGTGTTCACGATGCGCCAGAATCAGTGTTCATGTTGGGGCAGAATATGCAGGTTTGAAGTAAAAAACAACGACATCGCAGTATTCAGTGCTAAAAATCCGGCCTTCGGTATGGTAGCAGATGCCGCAAACATCGCCGCATTTTATGAGTTTCTAGTCAATAATGGTCGAACACCCAGTGGCAATCAGTTGATTGATGAAAACACTTTAAAACGCTACACCCATCGGCAGGTATTTGGTTGGAATAAATCAGTTAAGACATTCTTGTCGTATGGGCGAGGTTTTATGCTCGGCACTCGACTTCCATCGTTTTACGGTTGGTGGGGCACTGATAGTCATTTCGGGCATCCAGGTATTTTTTCGTCATTAGCTTATGGAGATCACAAAACGGGTATTTCTGTAGCTATTGTCACTAACGGCAATAAGAGCATTGGGGATTTCTTTATGCGATTTGCGAATCTAGCGCATAGTATAAAGAGGGCTTGTAATTAACGAAGAACTTTTTCTGAAGGGGAGGAGTAATGTGTGGCCGCTACAACGTGATCGATGATCCAGCCGTTCATGAGTTATGCCGCCAGGTGGGTATCGATACCAGCAACTGGCAGATCCGCTTTAGTGACGACATCGTGCCTACTTCCGTTATCTCGATTATCCGTGAGGATGAGCAGCAACGGCGTATTGATGATGCGATCTGGTGGTTGTTGCTGGAACGTACCGATACCGGCTGGAAGCCCAATAACCGCTACGCCACTTTCAATACCCGTTACGACAAGCTGAATAGTCCAAGATCGGTGGGGTACAAGCCGTTTCGCCAGTCACGCTGCATCATTCCGGCTTCGGGATTTATCGAGGGATTGGAAGGTACGAAGAGTTATTACTTGTTAGAGGCGGCTAATGAGGCCATTGCCTTTGGTGGTCTGTATCGCACTTGGGTGCATGATGCCACGGGGGAGATGGTGCATTCGGCGTCCATTATCACCTTGCCGCCACACCCCAAACTCAAGGGTATCCACGAAAAGGCCTTTCCGATGATGCTGGATGCCAGTAATCAGGAGCTGATAGACCAATGGCTGTCGCCACGTATGCGGGATGTTAGTGTTTTTGAGGTGCTACTGAAGCCAAACTTGGTAGCTCCCCTGAGGGCAACCCCCATAGATAGGCCCTCGAAAAAGAACCCAACCGGAGAGGCATTCGCTATCGCAGCGGATTAAGTGAAAAGCCCTCAGGAATGAGGGCTGTCACGGTTAATTAAGACAAAGCACACCGTCTCGAATCAAGCTGCTGATCTCATCCTCAACTTCCTCGCTCAGGCTTAGATCAATCAAGGCACCGCTAACACCGATACCGTTGAAGTCCTTGATCCACTCCCGCTCGTAGAAGCGTTTTACGATGGTTTCAGCCCAGTGATCGAGCAGTGGCAAATGGCAGATTGCCTTGGTTAAATGCCAGATGCGTGACTGAGATACCGTGCTAACCGAAGCCGTATCCACGGCCCGAGAAATGGCAATGGTGCGACGGTTGGCCAGGTCGGGATCAGTCACCAATCGATCAAATACCCACAAATGCGCCATATCGCCGCCAAAAACATTGCTGGCAGGCATACGGCCCGAGTGGTGGTTTAAGCGTTTGGATTCACCGATCTGTACCAGTTTACGGATTGACTCACCGCTATCGCGTTTGCCAGTCTTTAGAAAAAAGCTATTGATTCCACCTTCCTCATTGGCCAGCGAGATACCGGCCAAAAACTCTTGAATGGCGGTATCCCGGCCCCAAAGGGAAAGGAATAACAGCTTGTCATACGCATTCACTAGAGCCGCATCGGCATAGAGGTCGGGGATAGCGTCGATTTGCATGAGCGCTTGGTTCATAAAAGCCTCCTTAAAGCGGGAGACAGCGCCCGGCGGGGCGCATGTCCCCGGCTGGGTTGGTTGAAAGGATTAGTGAGTCGTTGCCTTGCTCCAAATCTGCTCTCGCGGATCAAAGGTATAACCCAGATCCTTGAGACGATTACGTTGCAGGCGGAACTTCAAGCGATCCACTGTCGGGTCCAGTTTGACCTGGGTGCCCAGTGGCCACAGCGTTCCAAACAGAGACTCATCGCTCTCATTCTCTTCAGTGACTGCCTCACTTTCCGGTTTCGCCTCAGCTTGTTGTTCGGATTTCTCCGCAGCTTTAGCCGGGGCAGGGTGGTCATCCGCAGGGTCAGGCTCAGATGCAACTACCGTATCCTCAGGTTTCAGATCATCCACACCGTCGAGACTCAAGCTCTTGAGCGTGGCACGAACCTCAACCACAAACCGCCCACCGGCAAAGTAAGACGAAGGAAATATCTGCGTGATATTGAAATTCCCCTCATAACGGCCCTCCTCATACTGCTCCAGCAGAGTATCCTTCACGGAAAACTCCCCCAAATCAGTAATCAGACGCCCAACATTAAACGGCCCGTTCGAGCCATTGATAGTACGAATGGTTAAAACGCCATCGATATTCATAAAACACCTCTCTTGGTTAGTAATAGAAAAACGCACAGAGAGGTTTCCCATCCAGGGAAAACACTCCCCGGCAGGGTTGGAAAAATAGAGTTGAATAATGAACCGGCGGCTGGAAAGCCACTGCGCCTATTCCACGGTTCGACGAGGCGCGAGGGTGTTGGCAGAGCCAACAAGGGTTGCTGCTTGGGCAGCGGTTGAAACAGGTTTCAGGCTAGTCTAGGTCTAGACTGAGCTTCAAGGAGAAATTCATCGTCAGCGAAAAAAAATAGTGCTAAGGTATTAATTTGATCATCAAAATGATTAGCATGGCGCATTGTTGCTAGCCACATAATAATATTACCAATTTCAGATTCCTTGGCTTTAGAAGCCGGGGCTGAATTGCTATGACAAATAGGGCAGGGGGATGGATGTGGATCTGACAGGGGTCAGTCGGCCACAACAAGAGAGGCTGTCGCATATCGATTTTCGTGCCTGGTTTATCGGTCAGGTGGGAAGGTCTGACCTTGTGGCCCGGTTTGGCATGGGTGAAGCCGCAGCCACGCGTGATTTAGCTTTATATAGGGCATTGGTTCCCTGCAACCTTATCTATAACGCCAAGACCAAAGTTTATCTGGCGACTTCGGATTTTAGGCCCATTTACCAACACAAAGCAGGTCAGGTTTTGTCAGCGCTTGCCCAAGGCTTTGGTGAAGATTTTATTGGTGATAATCACCCTATGTTGGCCTGCGAAACCCCAGCTCAGCTTAACCAGCCGGAGCTGCCCATCCTGGCGTTACTTACTCGCGCTATTTACCAGAACAAATTGGTAAGAATCGACTACACATCACCCGAGTCCGGCCCTAGTCGCCGCGATATTGCCCCCTTTGTTCTGGTGGATAACGGTCTGCGCTGGCACGTTAGAGGCTTCGACAGGAAACGTCAGGCATTTATCGATTTTGTGATCAATCGCATCAATAAGGTCAAACCGCTCGATGAAAGTCCGCTGGAACACGAAACCAAAGACGCTGATATTCAGTGGAGTCGTATCGTAGAGATGGAGATTGTTCCACACCCAAGAATAAAATATCCAGAAGCTATTGAATTGGATTACGCCATGACCGACGGAGTGCACAAACAAAACGTCCGAGCAGCGGTCGTGGGATATGTACTCAGAAGATGGAATGTGGACTGTACTGAGGACTACAGCCTGCAAGGTACGGAGTACCAATTGTGGCTGCGTAATAGGCCAGCGTTGTACGGGGTGGAGAATCTGGTTTTAGCACCAGGGTATACGAATATCGAGAAAGGAAGAGAGTTAAATGGATAACGTGTTTACTTTTCGAGATCAGCTAATTGAGGAATACAGCACGTTTTCCCGGAGTTTCGTTAACATCGCTGCGGAAGATATTAGGCAGGTTGTTGAGTCTGAGTATTCAAGTGGTCGCTATTGGCCAGAACCTTTAATTCAGATCAATCCTAACTACCAACGCAAAGGTACTGTGCAAGATTTATCTGACGAAGGAGTTCTTCATCCGGCTTGCAAAGGTATTTTCATGGTCGGCAAAACAGAGGGTAATTCGCAACCGTTATTTCTATACACACATCAGCTTCAAGCGCTAGCCAAAGCCCAAAATAATCAGAGTTATGTTGTTACCACAGGTACAGGATCTGGCAAATCGTTGTCTTTTTTTATTCCGATGATAGATCGGATATTGAAGGAAAAGGAACAAGATAAGGAGCAGCGCACAAGAGCAATAGTGATTTATCCAATGAATGCCTTGGCAAACAGTCAATTGGAAGAGCTGGATAAATTTTTGTTTGATTACCAAGAAGGAGAGGCTCCTTTTACCGTTGCCCGTTATACAGGACAGGAAAGCCCCGCTCAACGGGAGGCTATAGCCCAAAATCCACCAGACATTCTATTAACCAACTTTATGATGCTTGAGTTGATTCTGACTCGTTATGAGGAAGTGGATCGGCGTGTTGTAGAGAACTGTAAGGGGCTGGAGTTTCTTGTTCTGGATGAACTTCATACCTATAGAGGTCGGCAGGGTGCTGATGTTGCTGTTTTGGTGCGCCGACTTAGAGAGCGACTTAATGCTTGCCATATGACATGCATTGGTACCTCTGCAACGATGTCTAGTACAGGAAAGCAGTCTGAGCGTAATAAGGTCGTTGCCGAAGTTGCCAGCAAGTTGTTTGGTGCGAAGGTTAGTGAATACGATGTAATAGGAGAAACCCTTGAACGGGTAACCAATCCGTCCAAAGATGTTGAAGCGATTAAAACGCTTCTTAAAAATGAAATCAAAAAAGATAAATACCAATGGTCTTCCTTTGATGAATTCAAAGATTGTCCATTAGCGATCTGGGTAGAGCTAAACCTTGGTGTTGAGTTGCCAAGTGATGAGCCGCCGAGGCGCGCAAAACCTATGAAATTGCAGGAAGCCAGTAAAAGATTGGCGATAGATGCAGACTGTGATGAATTGCAAGCAAGTTTAGCCTTGCAACGTTTTTTGATCGCAGCACATTTACAAAAAACACCTCAAGGACGCCCGCCTTTTGCATTCAAACTGCACCAGTTTATAAGTGGTCCAGGTAAGGTGTTGGCGACACTTGAACCTCAATCGGTTCGGCATGTCACCTTGGATGCTCAAAGATATGCACCAGGCAGACAAGCTGAAGAAGTTCAGCTTTATCCGGTGCATTTTTGTCGTGATTGTGGGCAGGAATACTATCCAGTATGGAAAACCGAACGAGGAGCCTTGCAATTTAATCTGCGTGAAATTGACGACATTACTATTGAGGATAATGAAGAGATGAGCTTCGGCTTTCTCTGTCCTCGATCTGATGCGCATTCTTACCAAGGGGCACTGGAAGACTTGCCTGAAGCATGGATAGATTTTACTAAAGCTGAGCCAAAAATTAAGAGCAACTATAAGAAAGTAGAACCAAAATTGTTTGCAGTTGAACCAACTGGCAATGCAGGTCATGGGGGGGATTATTGGTATATCCCAGGTAAGTTCCGTTTTTGCTTGTGTTGTGGCCAGCTACATGAAGCCCATGGCAAAGATATTAACCGATTGGCTAGCTTATCAGGTGAAGGTCGATCATCGGCAACAACTATTCTTACTCTCACAGCTCTACGACAGCTGTTTTCCTTATCTGAGTTTCCTGAAGGTACGCCTGACCCGAGGAAACTTCTTGGCTTTACTGATAATCGACAGGATGCAGCATTACAAGCAGGTCATTTTAACGATTTTATCTTTCTTCTAACACTACGGTCAGGGCTTATTGGTGCGTTACAAAACAATGCGGGGGTGCTAGATGAAGAGCATCTATCCGAAGAGGTGTTTAAAGCGCTTGGATTTAACCACGTTGATGAAGTGACGTTAGCTGAATATTTGCGCACACCTAAATTAACAGGGTTTGCCAGGCAGGATGCTCAAAAAACACTTAGGTTCATAATCGGTTATCGTTTAATTCGTGATCTTCGTAGGGGATGGCGATTCAATAATCCTAATCTTGACCAGCTAAACCTGTTAGCTCTTAGCTATCGAAGCCTTGATGAGTTTTGCAATGATAAATCTGTTTTCGATGGTGCTAAGAATTCGGTTCTATCTCATTTGAGTCCGGTTAACAGACAAAAGCTCTGTCAGGTACTTTTTGATGAGATGCGTCGTGCCCTTTGTCTTGAAACTCGCTATCTTGATTCAGTTGAGCAAGAGAAGGCGAGAAATAGTGCTTACAACTATCTAAGTGAACGATGGGCATTTGCTACAGATGAAAACCTAGAGACAGCCAAGTATCTTATATTAGGTAAACGACCTGAGTATAAAGGTAAACCACGTACTGATCTGGTAACTGGTGGCCCACGTTCCAGGATTCTAAAGCAAGTAAAGACGGCAGAATTTTGGAAAAACTCCGCTTTTTCCGGTCAAATAGGTAGTTGGAAAGACCAAGAATGGGCTGAATTGATTCAGGCCTTACTTGAAGTAGCCAGCCACTATGGTTATGTGCAAAAGCACCCCATTGATAAGAGCTTGGTCGGCTATCGTTTAAATGCATCTACATTGGAGTGGAACTTAACAACCACTGTTGATAGTGGTAATTCACGCATAAACCAGTTCTTTCGCCAATTGTACTTAAATGTAGCTCAGCTCCTTAAGCAGCCACAGCATCCTCTATTTAGCTTTGAAGCGCAGGAGCATACTGCTCAAGTGGATTCAGGTCGTCGCCAATTACTGGAGCAACGATTTCGCTTTACGGAAAAAGATCGAAAAGAATGGGCTGAAAACCCAGCTCATGAGGCACCGCTAGAACGTTTACCTGTGATGTTTTGTTCGCCGACGATGGAATTGGGTGTTGATATATCAGCACTGAATACGGTTTATCTTCGTAACGTTCCACCCACCCCAGCTAATTATGCTCAGCGTAGTGGTCGCGCTGGTCGATCAGGCCAGCAAGCCTTGGTTATTACCTATTGTGCATCGTTGAGTCCCCATGACCAATGGTTCTTTCACAATGCTAATGAAATGGTTCATGGTGTGGTGAAAGCTCCAACCTTGGACCTTGGTAATAGGGATTTAATTGAAAGCCATTTGCATGCAGTGTGGTTGGCTTGCGCTGAAGTCGCGTTGGATAACAGCATAGCGCCTATGCTTGATCTTGATGGTGATTCTAAACCGGTCAAAGACAGTATTTTGGAGAGACTTTCAGATCCCAAAGTGTCTGACCGTGCAAAGAATTCTGCGCGAGCTGTTATCTCTCAACTCGAACATGAACTCAACACAAGCCATTGGTTTTCACCTGAATATGTTGAGAAGGTCATTGATCAGTCGCCTAACGCGTTCTCAACGGCATTAGAGCGCTGGCGTGCATTGTTTGATGCAACACGCACTCAAATGGATATGGCTGATCAGATAGTTAAAAGTCATACGGCGTCGCATAGTGAGCGACAAAATGCTCAGCGTCGTTATGGTGATGCCGCTAGGCAATACGCAATTTTGCTAAAAACGGGCAATACTCAGAATTCAGATTTTTATACCTATCGCTATCTCGCCAGTCAGGGCTTTTTACCTGGCTATAACTTCCCAAGATTGCCATTGATGGCCTGGATTCCTGCTAGAGGTGGCCAAACATCATCGGGTAACGATGATGAAGGCAGTATGGTCAGTCGTCCTCGATTCCTTGCGTTGTCAGAGTTTGGGCCTCGTAGTCTTATTTACCATCAGGGGCGCATGTATCGCGTTGTGCGCGCCAAACTCAATGTTGGGAGTGCTGATCATATATCAGGCAACAGTCAGCTGGCGACGATAAGCTCTAGGGTTTGTAGCCAATGTGGCTATGGGCACCTAGGGCAGCCCGGTGGTGTGGAGCCGTTGGTCGATAGGTGTGAAAATTGTGATGCGTTGTTAACCGAAGATGAGTGGGTAAGAGAGCTTTATCGTATTGAAACAGTTGAAACAGTGCCAACTGAGAGGATCTCTATAAACGATGAAGATCGTCAGCGACAGGGTTTTGAACTACAAACGACCTACCGTTTTCTTCCCGGTCCAGATGGCAGAATTCAAAAGCAAAAAGCGATTGTTTCTCAAAATGAGGAATCATTGGCCGAGTTGACCTATGCCCCAGCGGCCCGTATCTGGCGTATCAACCGTGGATGGCGGAGACGTAAAGACAAAAACCAGCTTGGTTTCTATATCAATCCTATTACCGGCACCTGGAGCAAGCAGGATGACCCGAATAAGGAAGAGGATAGCGGTAGTGATGATGCACTGCTGGATAAAGTTCCGAATCAACGAATTGTTCCTTTTGTTGAGGATCACCGAAATATACTGATACTTGAAACCAATCCTTTGTCTATCAAGGCAATGGCAACACTCCAGGCGGCACTAAAGCGCGGCATTGAAATGACCTTCCAGATAGAAGAGTCAGAGTTGGTTGCCGAACCGTTACCTAAGAATGATGACCGCAAGGCACTGCTTTTCTACGAAGCGGCTGAGGGTGGGGCCGGTGTGCTCACGCGCTTGGCATCAGAGCCAGAGAGCCTAGCGCTGGTTGCGAGCAAAGCGCTTGAGGTAATGCATTTCACTCCACCAGATGGAGCTTGGGATTTTGACTTATTGGAGTCTCTTGAAAAGAAGGGTGGCGATGGTCAACGTATTTGCGAAGCCGGTTGCTACCAGTGTCTTTTGTCTTACTTCAACCAACCAGACCATGAAAATATCAATCGCCGGGATAGCGATGCCTTAAAGTTATTGGTTGCCTTGGCAAATGCTCAGGTGTCACCCGCAACAGATGATGGTAGTCGTGACGAAGGTGATGGCGATAGTACTGATATTTCAAGCCGTTGGCTAGCAGCATTAAACGCTAGAGGCCTGCGTCAGCCAGATGCTACCAATGTAGTCATTAGTGATAGTAAAGCCACCGCTATCGCTCAGTACAAAACGACTCGTACCTTGGTTTTTCTTGAGGGGCTTAATGATGCGCTACAGCATCAGCTTGCGGATAAGGGCTGGAACTCTCTCGATTTTTCAGATATCGACAATTGGAACGAGCTATTTGAACGCCATGCCGACATGTTCGGCATGGCGGGGGATCAATAATGAACGCATTGGAAAATAACTTCCTACCGGGAAACTTGGTTCGCGCTCGTGGTCGCGAATGGGTGGTGCAAAATGAATCAAATCGTAGGTGGTTACGCTTGCGCCCATTGGGTGGCACTGATGCGGATATCATAGGGCTCATCCCAGAGCTTGAATTCCATGCCGTAGAACCTGCCACCTTTCCATGGCCTGATGCGCAGCAGCCAGGTAACCATTCCGCAGCCCTGTTGCTGCGTGATGCCTTACGTTTAAAGCTACGCACGGGTGGTGGCCCATTCCGTTCATTTGGCAACATTGCCGTCGAGCCAAGGGCCTATCAATTGGTGCCCTTGCTGATGGCATTGCGCCTAAACACTGTTCGACTACTGATCGCTGATGACGTGGGTGTCGGTAAGACTATCGAGGCGGGATTGATTGCCCGTGAATTGATGGATCGCGGTGAAATCGCCAGACTGGCCGTGTTGTGTCCCCCCCATCTTGTTGAACAATGGGAAAATGAGCTGGAGAACAGGTTTAATCTTCAAGCCGTGGCGTTGACCTCGGCCAGTGCCAGCCGTATAGAGCGTGAACTTCCTCACGGCGTCACCCTGTTTGAGCACTACCCAGTGATCGTGGTCAGTCTGGATTACATCAAGAGCGAGCGTCACCGTGAACACTTTCTGACCATTGCCCCGGAATGTGTGATTGTTGATGAAGCCCATACCTGCGCCACGAGTGGCCAGGGAAAACAACTTCGTTTTGAACTGCTACAGCGCCTTGCCAGCAGTGATGACAGGCACTTAATCATGCTCACCGCTACTCCTCACTCAGGTAATGAGGCAGCCTTCTATAATCTTATATCACTGCTCAATCCAAGTTTTGCAGCGTTACAAAGTCGCACCTCAGCAAGTGATCCGTTACGACAGGAGCTGGCACGCCATTTTGTACAGCGTCGCCGTAAAGATATCGCCGAATGGCAGGCGGAGACTCACGATCAACGTGGTTTTCCCCGTCGCATGAAAACAGAGCTGACTTATCAGCTCAGCGGTGAGTGGGGCGCTTTTTTCGACTCGGTGCAAAGCTATTGCCGAGAATTGGCAGAAACGATTGAACAACAGGATGCGGGGAGCGCCCGCTTGATTTGGTATGCCACGTTGGCATTGTTGCGTTGTGTCGCATCCTCTCCGGCTGCGGCGGTCAAGGCGCTGAATAAGCGTCTCGAAGGCACGTTGGAAAATGATGACTTATTAGCCGATGAGCGCCTGCACGATGGAGAGGTTGACGACCTAACCAGCTCAGATCTGGAACCGCCAGCTCACTTGGACAATGCTCAACTTCAGCACCTCATCAATGAAGCCGAACGCTTGAGCGGCAAGAAAGGCGACCCAAAACTGGCAGCGCTTATTCAACACACTGAACATTTGATCAAAGATGGTTTTCACCCTGTCATTTTCTGCCGCTATGTAGCAACCGCTCACTATGTGGCTGAGCATATGCGCAAACATTTTCCAAAAGTACTGGTGGAATCTATCACCGGTGAACTGACACCCGAAGAACGTCGCGAGCGTGTCGAAGCGATGGAGGAGGGTGATCAGCGCATCCTGGTGGCTACGGACTGCCTGTCGGAAGGTATCAACCTACAGCACCTATTTACGGCGGTTGTTCATTATGATCTAGCCTGGAATCCAACCCGCCATGAGCAGCGTGAAGGTCGAGTAGACCGTTTTGGACAACAAGCCAGTGAAGTGCGTTGCACTATGCTCTATGGGCAGGACAATCCCGTCGATGGGTTTGTATTGAACGTCATCTTGCGTAAAGGAGAGGCCATTCAAAAGGAACTGGGGGTATTGGTGCCGATGCCGGAAGATGAAACACGCATCAATCAGGCATTGGTTAAGGCAGCGCTCATGAAGCGTAGCGAAGCAAATCGCAATGTACCTCAATTGGGTTTTGACTTCGGCGAGGCTGAGAAAGTGCTGGCCCCACTGCAAACCGAATGGCAGGACGCGCTGGAAAAAGCTAAGGCCAATCGCACCGTGTTTGCTCAGCGCCGTATTCGCCCCGATGAGGTCCTGCCAGAGTGGCAAAAACAGCAATCGGCACTTGGCACACAACAAGACGTGCAGCGATTTTTAAAAACAGCCTGCGCCCGACTCAACGCCCCGTTGGAAACAGCACAAGGCAATCATTATCGCTTTTTGCCCCAACATCTCCCTGGCGCGCTCAGAACACGTTTGGCCGATGAGGGTATCGATCATTCAATTACATTGGATTTCACCGAACTGCACCGTAGTCATCCTGTGGTCACCGTGCTGGCTGACCACTTACTGGAAGAGAGCCTTCAAGGCGATAGCAACTTGGCCGCTCGTTGTGCTGCCACCGAAACCGATGCGGTCGATACCGTCACCACACTTTATTTATTGCGTCTTCGACACCAGTTGGAATACGTACGTCGCCGAGAGCCGTTTCAACTCATGGCAGAAGAGACTGTCGCGCTGGCGGTGAAAGGGCGTATCAATCCGCAATGGCTCACCGGCCAGGACGTTAATCAACTGCTCGAATGTACGCCGACCGGCAACCTGCCCAAAGACGCTATGAGCAGAGAGGTCACCCATGCACTCGATTTCCTCAAGGCCAACACCGAAAGGCTGGAACAATTAGCAAATGAGCGTGCAACAACACTGCTCGAAGACCATCGACGTGTACGTGAAGCAGCACGGGACGTGGGCCAGTACAGCGTTAAGGCCTGCCTGCCCGTGGATGTGATTGGTGTCTATGTTCTATTGCCAGATGCACTTTAAGTGTTGGTTGAAGGAATCTAACTGGAATGAGAAAAATTAGAAAAAATAGCTTCAGCACCCTTAACCTAACCAGCATCAAGCTGGAAGGTAGCCTTTTTTTACCCGACCAACTGGAAAAGGCCGCTCTTGGCCAGGCAAAGCATCAAACCGAGGCAGACTACCAAACTCCCAAGGGACTCAAGCTGAAAGACGACTACAGCCGTGCCTTTCAAATTGCCTGTGCCCAGTGGAAACATTTCTCCCAAGTATTTGAGCGCAGTGATGTGGATGCCGGGCAAACCACACAAAACTTCGTGCTGGAACTGTTGCGTGATGCTCTGGGTTATTCGGCTATCACGATGGGACATACGGTTGAATTCAACGAACGTCACTACCCAGTTAATTTATTTGCTGGCCATGTCCCCGTCATCGTTGCGCCATACTCGCTAGGGCTGGATGATGCCGATGCGTGCTTTGCCATTGAGGGCAGCGGCAGTCGGAAAAAGTCCGCTTTCCAATTGGCACAAGAACTACTCAACGCCACGGATGATTACCTTTGGGCTATCGTTACCAACGGCAAGCAACTCCGCCTGCTGCGGGATGCAGCAAGCCTCACACGCCCCAGTTTTCTTGAAGTTGATATCGAAGATGTGCTCCAGGGGCAGCGGTTCAGCGAGTTTGCCTGTGTTTGGCGGCTACTCCATGCCAGCCGTGCAGCCGGTGAAAAGCCGGAACACACGGTTTGGGAGTCTTGGCGAGAGGCTGGTAAGGAAGAGGGCACCCGTGTCCGTGACGGGTTACGAAAAGGGGTGGAGCAAGCCTTACTGACCCTGGGCGAAGGTTTTATTCAGCACCCAAACAACCACGAGCTGCGCCAGCAACTGGATGCCGGCAGTCTGAGCAAAGATGCCTACTTCCAACAACTGCTGCGCCTGGTTTATCGCCTTATTTTCCTTTTCAGCGTTGAAGAGCGTGGTTTGCTCCATACTCGCGACGATAGCCCTCACGCCCAGGCAGCCCGCCGCGCCTATGCTCAGGGTTACGCCATGGCCCGCTTGCGCGATGTCTGCCTCAAGCGTCGTGCCCGCAACCGCTTTGATGATCAGTGGCAGGCTATGCGTATTGTCTTTAAAGGCTTGGCGGACGGAGAAACGCGCCTAGCCTTACCTGCATTGGGCGGCCTGTTTGCTACCAGTCAGTGTCCACAACTGGATGTTGCCAGCCTTAGCAATGCCCACCTGCTTACGGCCATACAGAATCTGCGTTGGGCCAGCCACAATGGCAACTTGGCCCCAGTGGATTACCGCAACATGGGGCCGGAAGAGTTGGGCAGCGTTTATGAGAGCCTGCTGGAGCTGGTGCCGGAGATAGATCTCCATGCCAAGGAATTTGGCTTTGTCGGCATCACCAGTGAAGGTTCCACTGCCGGTAACGCTCGTAAAACCAGCGGCAGCTACTACACGCCAGATTCACTGGTGCAGGAGCTGATCAAATCCGCTCTGGAACCCGTGATCGAGCAACGGCTAAACGATAACCCTAACAACCCCACCGAAGCACTACTAAGTATTCGTGTGATTGACCCGGCGTGCGGCAGCGGCCATTTTCTGCTGGCTGCCGCCCGCCGCCTTGCAGAAACCTTAGCTCAACTAAGAGCCACCGATGGCGTTGTGAGGCCACAGGATTACCGCCACGCCTTACGTAAAGTGATCAGCCACTGCATCTTCGGGGTAGACCGCAATCCCATGGCCTTGGAGCTGGCGCGTACTGCACTGTGGTTGGAAGGTTTCGAAGAGGGGCGACCACTGTCGTTTCTCGATCACCATTTGCAATGTGGTGATGCCTTGTTGGGCCTGACAGATCTCAAAGCGCTGGAATATGGCATACCCAAGGCCGCGTTTAAGGCGTTGTCGGGTGATGATAAGGATGTGTGTAAGGCGCTTAACAAAGTGAATACATCTGGCCTAAAACAACTGGAGAAGGAGCGTAAAAGCCCCCAGTTCAAATTGCCGTTGGAGCAAAGTGATGCCTTAAAGCAGCTCAATGCACTGGATAATCTGCCCCAGGAATCCACCCAAGACATTGCAGCTAAAGAGAACGCCTACAAATCCTTTCTGATGCAATCCAAAACCAGCCACCTGCACCATGCGGCAGATATGGTGGTAGGCGCGTTTCTGCTCACCAAAACCGAAGAAAATGCAGGGCAGATTCCCACCTCTAGCTCTGTGATTTTGGAACTGATTGGCGACCAAAATAACCAGCAGTATGAAGAGCAACTGGTTGCGGCAACTGAGATATGCAGCCAGGTCAGAGTATTCCACTGGCCCTTGGCTTTCCCGCAGATATTCGCCGCTGGTGGTTTTGATTGTGTATTGGGTAATCCGCCGTGGGAGCGCATCAAGTTGCAAGAGGAAGAGTTTTTTGCCACTCGCAATCGAGATGTGTTCGGGGCAAAAAACAAGGCTGAGCGTGGCCAGCGTATTCAATGGCTCAGTGAAGGCATGTTGGCCAAACATCTGTTCCCGGATGTAGCACACCCAGAGCACGAGTGCGAGGCGGAACAACGCCTGTACCGGGAATTCATAGTGGCCCGACGTACCGCTGAGGCGGCCAGCGTGTTTATGCATGTGAATGGTGATGAAGGTGGGCGTTACCCACTTACCGGAGTCGGGGATGTAAATACATACGCCCTTTTTAGCGAGACAATTCGACAGATTCTCTCTCCAAATGGTCGTGCGGGGTTTATTGTTCCCTCAGGTTTGGCTACTGATAACTCAACCAAAGCGTTCTTTGGTGACCTGATTGATAAAAAGTCGCTGCATAGCTTTTTCGAGTTTGAAAATGAAGGCTTTTTTAGTGGGGCGGGCCAGGGGCATATGCTGCGCTTTGCATTAACTACAGTGGTCGGCTCTGCTCAAGCGGTTTCTGAAGCTAGATTCCTGTTCCAGGGAAAAAGCCTTGATTACTTACATGATGATGAGAGGGTGTTTACACTCAGTCCAGAAGACATCTGTAGAGTTAACCCAAACACTTTGACGTGTCCAATATTTCAATCACGCTACGATGCCGAAATAACTAAAAAAATATACCAGCGAGTGCCAGTACTGATACGTGAAAAGAGCGGAGAACTTCCTGAGGTAAATCCTTGGGGGATTCGATTTATGCGTATGTTTGATATGTCAAATGATAGTCATCTATTTAAAACTTATGAAGACTTAATTGGTGAAGGGTTTGAGCTGGAAGGAAATCATTTTGTCAGAAATGGGGATAGGTTTATACCGTTGTATGAATCAAAAATGATTTATATGTATACCCATAGATATGGGGATTTCAAAGACTCTAATTATGAGCGCGTGCATAGTTTGCCTTCGGTTCCAAAAGATAGACTCAAAGATATGAATTATTTAACAAAGCCCTGCTATTGGGTGGACGAGGCGGAGTTTATTTCAAAAAAGGCTAATGGGAATTGGCGATTTAAATGGTTTTTTATTTGGCGACGTATAAGTGACTCTAGAGCTAGTGCTCGAACAGTTATTGCTACTGTAATACCTGATGTAGCTTCTGGTGATAGCCTGTTCATACCATTGATAGGTGAGGTGGATGATAAAAGGCTATATGCTTGTTATTTAGCTAACTTGGGGTCAATCGTTTATGATTATGTAGCACGACAAAAGTTGGGTGGTTTAAATGTAAGCTATTTTACATTTAAGCAGCTCCCTGTGTTGGCCCCAAATATATATACCAAAGATGATATTGCTTTTATAGTTCCTAGAGTACTAGAGCTAACCTTTACCTCTATAGACTTGAATGCCTGGGCAGTTGATATTGGGTATTTTGAGCAGTCGTTTACATATGATAGCGAACGGAGATCTGTTATTCAGGCAGAACTTGATGCCTATTATGCGAAGCTTTATGAGCTGAATAGAGAAGAATTGCAGTTTGTTCTAGATCCACAGTCGATAAAGTCTGACTATCCATCAGAAACATTTTCAGCTTTAAAGCGAAGTGAGGAACGTGAGTTTGGTGAATACCGGACAGGGAAGTTAGTTCTACGTGAGTTCGATCGTATGACTTTGGCTGAAGAAGCTAATGAACAATATACAAGCCTTCTTATTCCTCCTCCAGGGCAGCAAATTCAGTCTACAGGTCATTCACTTCACGGAATTATCCGTGATGAGTATGATGGTCTGCTGGCAGGCATTGTACTCTCGCTTATCAGTGGCTCGGGGTCGATCTCACGCCAACATCTTACCCTTGCGTTGACGGTTGCACAGACCCCTGCGAATGCTCAGTCACTGCTATCCCAAGAAGAAATTAGCTATCTCGATGCTTGTTCCCAAAAGTACCTGGGCATATTTGATCCTGAGCGCCTTGATCGCATACAAACCTTATTGCGCTATTTAGAGAGCACAAAGGGTATTAAAGTCGAACAACAAGGTAGGCTCCTTGTTGCTATGCAATCGGATGAGATTCCCCAGGGGGTTATTGTTGAGGAAGAAGTTGAAAACGTAGCAAAGATTTTATTGCGTGCTGTACGTGCAGATGAAGAAAAACAGTCGTCTGAAAGTGTGGATGGTGAAACTCAGACACCTACCAAACGGGCTTAGTTGGGGGAGGGGAAGATGGAAGCATTGATTCAGCATCTCGCATCAAAAAAATCAATGTCCCATCTTTGGGTAGAGCGCTTAACTATTTTTAGAGAACCTGATCTTGAAAGCTGTATTCGAACAATCGAATTCCGGCGAGGAATCAATCTCATTTGGGCCAAGGAGCCGCCGGTAGGGAGTGCGTATGCTGGAATTCATGCGGCTGGTCATGGCGTAGGTAAAACATCACTTTGCTTGCTACTCCGCTATTGCTTAGGGGATAACGCCAAATCGGTCTACGACCTTAGGGAAGAGTTGTTTGGTGAGTTTCCACATGGAGGCGTAGCGGCTGTTCTGCATATTGAGGGTAAAGCATATACGGTTTTTCGCTATTTTAATCCTCATAAGGATGGCAGGGCCTCAGAAGGAGGTGATCTTGAAGCGCTTTTATCTGGGGGAGGAAATATCTCATTTAAAGAGTTTGAGGCCTATCTTTCCGAAACGATGATATCCAAGGTTTCTCCACAGACAATTCCTGAAACAGGGCAGGCCATAGAGTGGCGGCATCTGTTGGCCTGGATGACGCGTGATCAAAGAGCGCGATTTACATCCTACTTTGCTTGGCGAGAGGGGGAAGGGACGGGCTTGCAACGGTCTCGCCAAGATCCACCCATTGTTATGCGTGCGGTACTTGGTCTGCTTGATCAAGGTGAATCTGAACTTCTACAACAAATACACTCGCTTGGGCATGACCTTGAAAGAGCGCAACAACATACGGTACGGCTTAAGCAAGAGCCTGACTTGATTCGTCGCCGAATTGAATCAGAACTTCGTACTTGGCTGAATGCGCCGGATGATTTACCTCTACGAACTGATGATATGTTTAAAGAGTCAGTAGAAAAAATGGTAGAGAAGGCTCAACAGGTAGCAACATCGAAACTGGATAAAGCCGATGCTGATTATGATGCAGCCAATGAAAAATTAGCAAATGCTCGTGCAGAGCGCGTCCTGAAGGAGCGTGATTTTGAAAAGTCGGATGTTGATTATCAACTAGCCGATGCAGCTCGAAGACAAGATGAAACTGCGTATCAAAAAATTGCTAATCGGCGTGAAGCTCTAAAATCTCTTTCAGGGCCATGTGAGCATGGAGAAATAAATTTTCAAGACTGCCAGCATATAAGAGATGAGATTCGGAAGCTTGGGGCCACATCCCTAAGGGATAGCCGAGATCAAGGAGCCTTGGCTAGTGCTGGAGAGGAATGGACTGCTCGCGCAGTGAGCACATTGGAACGGAAGAAGAGGGTCGAGCAGCTAGTTGACAAGGCTAGGCAACATGAAGAAAGTTTGGGGCAGGAATGTAAGGCATTACGTGTGGCGCGGGATTCTGCGGCCATCGAAGTAGACAGAGCGGGTCATCTATTGGCCGAACTGGAAAGATGGGAAAAAACATCTGGGTCACCCGCATCAGCCGAAGCCATAGAGCAGTCAATTGCTCGCGCTGAGAAAATTACTCGAGATATTAGCAATGCGACTATCAAGCTCCATATGCTAAAGCAAGAAAGGTCTGGCCGAGAGAAAAGTATTGCCGAATTATTAGATGCATTAGTCCGAGCGCATTTATCCAATGAAGCTTTTGGCGTATTCACTCCACGTGATGAAAATCGTCCATTTCAGTTGTCTGTGCGAGGAGGCGAAGCCTACCGGGTGCTGGAGGTTTTACTGGGGGATCTCGCTTGTATGCTGGACTCTGTAAATCCGGGGAGTTCATTCCCCGGTCTATTGGTTCATGACTGCCCTAGAGAAGCAGATATGAGTTCTGGCCTTTATGAGAACTATTTATTGCTTATCGAAAATATAGAGCGAGAGGCCTTTGGCAATGAGGCACCTTTTCAGTATATCGTTACGACTACCACTCCACCGCCAACAAATATTCAAAAGCATCCCTATTTAAGAGAAATGCTAGATCCAAGTGTTGATGATGGGCTGTTGTTTAAGCAGCGTTTTAGTGGCGTACGTGAAAATAGTGAATCGACCTTTATTTAAGGCTGTTGAGATAAGGGTGATAACGTTAGAAAACAAATGTCAGTCCAGGTGAGTGTAGTGGACAACGTATAGTTTTGGATGCACGAGATTAATCGGGTGAGGGGGAATGTAATCGTATGGCAGCTAAAGATGAGTATCTGAATAATTTGGCCAGGGAGGCATTGGCGACATTTGAAGAGATTGAAGCGAGTGCGAAGTCCAAGCTGGACAATA
>Ga0316208_1001837_pt1 | contig 18744 bp, 17 predicted proteins | sample 3monopyrite_MG_FD_204944 | JGI IMG/M metagenome (GOLD analysis project Ga0316208, IMG submission 204944) | Microbial mat bacterial communities from mineral coupon in-situ incubated in ocean water Damariscotta River, Maine, United States -... | ecosystem: Environmental > Aquatic > Marine >...
GGGTCGACTGCAGACTGTTGGAATTATATTGTGGATGGCTGCTCTTCGTTAATCTTATCAGTTAAGCAAATGTCAAATTATATCGAAACTCTGATCGAATCTTTGTAAAACTTAGAATTTAATTTTTATTCTTCATCCGGCAAATAAATGGCTGTTGATTCCATACTGGCAGACTCATCATTTTCAAAAATAAAATACTGACTACCAATTTGAATTTCATCACCATTTTTAAGATCAACTGACTTGATTATACAGCCATTCACTTGTGTACCATTAGTACTGCTTAGATCTTCAAGTTTGGCATCGATTTGTTCTTCTAAATATTCATTGGGTTTAATTGTTATCTGTGCATGGTGGCTACTGGCAATAGCATCATTCAATTGAATATCATTATCTGATTTACGACCGATTTTAGTGGTTGCCTTTTCTAACTCATAGGTATTAAGTATGACACCTTCATGTTTAAGCAATAGTTTAGGCATTGTTTTATCCGTTATCCTTCGATTGTAAATTTAAGTTGTGTTGTAGCAACTTCTATAATATCAGCATTACTTAACAACATACTTTCTGCACCAATCTGCTTACCATTTAACTTAGGTGAATCTCCCTGAGCACCACCCGTCATAGGCATAAGATAATAATTTTCTCCACGTCGCGCGATAACCGCAACCTGACTTGCTGAACCTAATTTAGTATAAGGTTTATTTAATGCAATAGACTCACCTTCTTTGGCGCCCCGGGTAATAACAACACTCGCTTTTACCGGTTTTTTAGTTTCAACACTTGCCTGAACAGGTGGAGCAATAACGACGGTGCTTTCAAAATCCTGCACTGCATCATCAATAAATTTAAATTCATGCTGACCAATTAAAACCAGATCACCATGATTAAGTTGTCGTTTATTAACCGGCTTACCATTGAGTTTAACACCATTGGTACTATTCAAATCTTCGATATAAGTATGTTGCATATGTAAAAAAGCTGCATGGACACTACTCACAGTCGGATCGTCTAAAATAATATCATTAGACGGCTTTCTTCCAACTGTAACTTTTTCTTTAGACAGGTCATATTCTTTAATAACGGTGCCCTGATGAGTAATAATTAATCTGGCCATAATGCTTTCTCTTAAATATATAAAATTAAAATACTGTTATTACTTACATGCCACGAGTATTACAGACACATTATCATGTCCACCGTGCTCTTTAGCTAACTTAACAAGCTCTTCACTTGCTCTTTGAAGGTCTTGCCGGGACTTAACTAAAGTAGAAAATATTAAATCATCAGTAATCATGTCACTTAAACCATCTGAACAGAAAAGATAGATGTCATCTGTTTCGACAGATAATTGCGTAACATCAACCTTAACATCTTCTGCAATACCTAAAGCCCGTGTAATTAAATTACGATTAGTTGAGTTTTCAGCTTCCTCTTCACTCATATAACCATTATCAATCATTTCCTGAACTAACGAGTGATCGGTTGTTACTTGTTTTAGCTCACCTTTACGGAAACGATAAATTCGTGAGTCGCCAACACTGGCAAGAATAACAGAATCATCATAAAATAAAGACATAACAATTGTCGTGCCCATTCCCGTGCATTCCGGATGCATTTTTGCATGCATATTAATTTCATCATTAGCAAAAATAACGGCTTCATGCACTACTTCTTTAAAGTCCATCTCACAGACATCTTTAACATCAGGTGATAAAACTTCTTCTAATGCATCCATTACACTGGTTACTGCAAGCTCACTCGCAACTTCACCTGCATTATGACCGCCCATGCCATCAGCTAAAATTATCAGTCCGGTTTCCTCACGCCACGATATATAATCTTCATTATGATCCCGAACCAACCCTTCATCGGTTAGTCCAAAAATATCAAGTTGTGGTGTTTTATTAACAGTCATAAGCTCGTTTTACTTCTCTTCAAACCGTGCTTTACAGCGACGTAAGGCACCAACCATTTGTTCACCTGACTGGAAACGTCTGTCTATATCTTTGTGTAATGATTTATTAATTATTTTTGCTACACATGGAGGTAACTCCGGGTTAAACATGCGAATGTCGGGGTGTTTTTCATTTGCGATCTTATACATTAAACTCGCAAGTGATTCGCCAACAAAAGGAAGTTCTCCTGTTAATAGTTGGTACATAGTCACACCTAACGAAAATAAATCTGAACGACCATCAACACGCTTACCCGCTAGTTGCTCAGGTGACATATACGATGGACTACCTAAAATTGTGCCGGTTTTAGTTTTACTGGTATCTGTTAAACATGCCACACCAAAGTCCGTTACTTTTAGTACACCTGTTTCTTTGTCATAAATAATGTTTGCCGGCTTAATATCACGGTGTACCACTTTTTGCTGATGCGCATAATCCAAAGCATCTGCAACTTTCATAATTATTTGCATCACTTCGGTTGCAGGCAATAATGTATCTTGCTTAGAATAACCTAACAGATCGATCCCTTTTAGGTAATCCATCGCAATATAAGACATATCCAAATCTTCGCCAACATCATAAATTGTGACAATATTTGGATGATTTAACCGGCCGGCTGTTTCTGCTTCACGGAAAAAACGATCTTTAACTTCGATAAGTTTTTCGCCTTCAAATTCCTGTGAAAGCATTAATGTTTTAATTGCAACGGTACGCCCAATTTTTGGATCATGCCCCAGATAAACCATACCCATCGCACCACGACCAATTTCTTTATCGACCTGATAACGACCCAGCATCGGTTTTTCCATCCCCGACTGACTCACAACCAACGTACCATTTGGACTTGACGCACCACCGCTGCCTAAAACTATTGCATTAGACACTTCAGCATTGCGCGTTAAGCGTTCTGCAACATCTCTGAAATTAGGTGCATGTTCCTGAATGGCCTCAAAAACCGGAATGGCTTTATTGAACTGGCGTTTACGTTCGTAATCAAGACCAAGGTTATACATTTGTTCAAGCAGTGACGTGTTCACAATACATTTACGATACTCTTCCATTGCCTGATCAAGTTTGCCTTGCGAATGGAACGACTGTCCAAGTAATTGGTTGGCCTGAGATAACTCACCTTTTATAACACTTAAGTGTGAATCAACAAATTTTTTCGATGCTAAAACTAAATGCCCGACAATTAAAGCAAACAAAGGCGTCATCATCGGTAACCAGACAGATTGTGAAACCATAGAAATGAAGTGTATGTTTAATATCGCAATTAAAAATAAGCTACTAATCGCCATACCTGTACCCATACGGAAACGCGGTAATAAAAACATTAAATACAAACCAATCACCAGCAACATAAATAGTTGTACGGGTAAAATCCACTCAGGTATTTCATATAATTCATCATTCAATAAACTGGATACCTTCTGTGCAACGACTCTCACCGGGGCCATGACTTCCCCAATCGGTGTTACCTGTGGCAAGGCATGTTGCGGAGCAGTTACACCAATAAGTATTGTTTTGTTTTGTAGCGCTGAACGACTTACCTTTCCTTCTAATACATCCAGTAGTGAATATTCAGGGAAAGCACTTTGCTCTTTTTTACCTCGATAAAATTTTGGGTAGATACGTAACTTATTATCAACCTTAATTTGTTCGCGACCTAAACTTATGCGGTGATTTTTCAAATCGACTTTGATACTGCGTGTGGATAATCCACGGTTTCTTGCTGCCATCATTAATACAAAAGAGGGAACATAATCATTGCCATATTTTAAAACTAATGGCTCTGTTCGAATATGTGACTCTTCGACACCAAGATATAATGTGCCTGCTCCGCCAGCCTGACGTACTAATTTTTTGATCGGTGGATAAACTTTTTCTGTGCTTAAAGTAGGTTCAGGGACAAACCAGTTTTTCCAGCTAGATTTTTCAGTGGAAATGCCTCTCACGCCCAATAAACGATATCTTTTTACGTGCTCAGCCAGACCAAAAGGAGGATTTTTAGATCGTTTACTATCCAGAAATGGAATTGCCAAAACAACCCGACCCGCTTTGTGCAAACTATTTGCAAAAACCTGGTCGGTATCCATACTCACTTCTGCATTGCGCACTAAACGTCTGACACGCGCATAATTTAATCCAGGTTCTTTTGCGACTAACTTTTTTAATTCCTGAATGTATTCCAGACCGTTTGTACTCTGCTCACGGTCGAGAGGTAAAACGTAACCAATAACAGCCGGACGCGCAGAGGCTAATTTACGGGTTGCTTCCGCTAAAATATTTCGCGGCCAGGGCCAGCCGCCTTTTTCCTGTAATGAGGCTTCATCAATTTTAATGATGACAACATCCTGATTAGCAGACTTAGTCGATGAGAAGCGGACACCCAGATCATAACCTGTTAGCTCAATGCCCCGGTTGAGGTCTGTAATAGCTGCCAGCATGCCTATAAGCATAACCACTAATCCAATTATCCAGTCTGTGCGCCAGTACTTTTTCACAAAAAAAGAGCTTCCTTCATTATTATTCTAATTATTACTAAATATAACGTAAATTCATCTAGCAACCCAATATATCGCTAATTGGGCCATCTTCTCTTTTATATCGGTCACAAATCCAGCTTCATGAACAAAAAAGGGCTAACTATGTAAAAAACACAGCCAGCCCTTAATTTTGACAATATATTGCTTATTTAAGAATATTTACCGTTCTTAGCTTTCTTTTACGACAGTGGGTTTACGCAATTTAATGTGTAATTCACGTAATTGAGCTTCACTTACTGCAGAAGGTGCCTGTGTCAGCATACAGCTTGCAGATTGTGTTTTCGGGAAAGCCATAACATCACGAATTGAGGTTGCGCCTGAAAGTAGCATCACCAACCGGTCTAAACCAAAAGCAATCCCGCCATGTGGAGGACAACCAAATTTCAAAGCATCCAGTAAGAAGCCGAATTTTTCTTCTGCTTCTTCATCAGAGATGCCCAATGCTTTAAAGACGTTCTTCTGCACTTCCTGACGATAAATACGCATTGAACCACCACCCAATTCCGTGCCATTTAAAACCATATCGTAAGCGCGGGAATAGCAATTACCTGGATCAGTTGTCAATAATTCAAGGTCACTTTCTTTAGGTGATGTGAATGGGTGATGCAATGCATGCCAGCGTTTTCCGTCTTCATCCCACTCAAACATTGGGAAATCAACCACCCAAAGCGGCTCCCAGTCACCTTGCATGAGGCCTAAATCTTCACCTAATTTAACGCGTAGCGCGCCTAATGCTTCATTAACGATTTTCGCTTTATCTGCACCAAAGAAAACGAGATCACCATCTTCAGCACCCGTGCGTTTGATAATTTCCATTACCGCATCATCCGGTAAGAATTTTAAGATTGGTGACTGTAGACCTTCAACGCCTTTTGCGACTTCATTGACCTTTATATAAGCTAATCCCTTGGCGCCATAAATGCCGACAAAATTAGTATAGCCATCAATATCTTTACGGCTTAATTTGCAGCCACCGGGTAAACGCATGGCGGCAACACGGCCTTTTTCATCCTTTGCGGGACCAGAAAAGACTTTAAATTCAATATCCTGGAGTAAATCGGCAATATCAACCAATTCCATTGAAATACGCATATCTGGCTTATCTGAACCAAAACGACGAATGGCATCGTTATAGGACATACGTGGGAACGGGTTCGGTAATTCAACATTCAGAGCTTTTGAGAAAATCTGGCGCATCATGTCTTCCGTCATCGACATGATTTCTTCTTCATCAATAAATGAGGTTTCGATATCAAGCTGGGTAAATTCAGGCTGTCGATCAGCACGTAAATCTTCATCACGGAAACAGCGCACGATCTGATAATAACGATCCATGCCAGACATCATTAACAACTGTTTAAATAATTGGGGGGACTGTGGCAAAGCAAAAAAGCTATTTTCGTGAGTACGGCTCGGTACTAAATAATCACGCGCACCTTCCGGCGTTGCTTTAGTTAACATTGGCGTCTCAATGTCCATAAAGCCACTGTCATCAAGGTAGTTACGAATAACTCGCGTAATATCGGAACGCAATTTCAGACGCTTTTGCATGGGTTCACGACGTAAATCGATATAGCGGTATTTTAAGCGAATATCTTCAGCCACTTCATCATCCGCAACATCCAGCATAAACGGAGGGGTATCTGCCGCATTTAAAATAGTCAGTTCTTTACCAAGCACTTCTACCTGACCCGTTGCCAGTTTGTCATTTTTAGTGCCTTCAGGACGGTAGCGAACGAGTCCTTTTACTTGCAGCACATATTCATTTCGTACACTTTCCGCGGTAGCAAATGCATCTTCAATATCAGGGTCATAAACAACCTGTAAAAGACCTTCGCGGTCACGCAAATCAATAAAAATAACGCCACCATGGTCGCGACGACGATGAACCCAACCGCAGACGGTAACTTCTTGATCGATCAATGATTCGGTAACTTCACCACAATAATTTGTGCGCATTTCTTAATCCTAAAAACGGTTAAAACGAAGGCGGGAATGTTACGGATTGACCGCCACAAGTGCAACCAAAACCAGGCAAAATTCGCGAAACAACAGGGAAAATGAGGCGAAATCAGCGACAAGAGCGCTTTTTTGGGATTTGAGTCAGGTAAGCGCTATTGACTGCCAAATTTACTACATTTGGCGCACACGATAAAAAAGCCATCACATTCATACTCATGAATTAGCAGCGTAAACCCCAAACTTTACTGGTAAAAATAAACGGCTTTAGCTTAAGCCAAGATCCTGATGTTCCTGTTTCGCACTTCGTTCATCAATGTTACGCGCCTTGCTGATCGCCTGAATCAAACGACTATGTTCTCTTTCTCCCAGCCCACTATTTATATAATGTTCCGCTGCATGCAGAACCTGCTGCAAATATGTGGATTGAAAATGACAGTTCAAAAATGACTTAGCAATAAAATCAGGATCTTTTTCCATCTCCCGCATTTGTTTTGCTTTTTCCAGAGCCTGTTCTAATTCATCTTGACTCGGCTTACTCATTCGCTCAATCCTTTTTTTATTTACCTTTATTATTTATAGCATATACTTATAAATAATAATTAAAACAAGAAGATAGCATTTAACAGCGTATTTAATGGTAACGTAAAAATATGAGCATAAAAGCGACATCAAAATCCATGTTAAAACTTAAGCGGGTCGCCATAGACACCTACCACGAAAACGTGGCTTTTTTGCATCGTAATTGTGAGCTGTACCGGGCTGAAGGGTTTCAGGCGCTAAGTAAAATTTCAATTATGGCAAACGGCAAGCGTATACATGCTGTACTTAATATTGTTGACGATGAGCATATCGTTGCTCCCTGTGAACTCGGACTTGCTGAACAGGCTTTTAACCAGTTAAACATGGAAGATAACCATCTGGTACGTGTAGAACATGCCGAGCCACCGGATTCAATGGATGCGGTGAGACGAAAAATAAACGGTGAACGTCTTACGCTTAATGACTTTGAGTTTATTACACACGACATTATCGATAATCGTTATTCAAGAATGGAAATGGCGACTTTCCTTGTTGCCTGTACACAAAGTGGTTTGGATCGTGAAGAAATTTTATACTTAACTCAGGCCATGACAGACTCCGGTAAACGCATGTCATGGGATGCCTCTCTTGTTGCCGACAAACATTGTATTGGTGGCATACCCGGTAATCGTACCACCATGATCATTGTGCCTATTATTGCCGCACATGGTTTACTCATGCCAAAAACATCAAGTCGTGCAATAACCTCACCGGCCGGTACAGCGGATACCATGTCTGTTTTGTCCGAAGTCAATTTATCACCAAAAAATATGCATCGTGTTGTTAAAAAAACTCAGGCCTGTCTGGCATGGGGTGGAAAAGCAGAGCTTGCACCGGCTGATGATATTTTAATTTCTGTTGAACGTCCGCTCGGTATGGATTCAGAAGGTCAGATGCTGGCATCAATATTGTCAAAAAAACTGGCTGCAGGTGCGACACATTTACTGATTGATATCCCAGTCGGTGCAACGGCAAAAGTACGGCATATGAATCAGGCGTTACGTTTACGTAAAATGTTTGAATACCTTGGCGATCGTTTAGGTATTCACCTTGAGGTCGTTATTACCGATGGCAGTCAGCCTATCGGTAATGGTATTGGTCCGGTAATGGAAGCGCGTGATGTCATGATGGTATTAGAAAACCAGATAAATGCGCCTGCCGATCTTAAACAAAAATCGTTAAGACTCGCAGGTCGTATTTTAGAATTTGATCCCGATGTCAGAGGTGGTCAGGGCTATAATATTGCGAGAGACATTCTTGAAGATGGACGCGCATTAAAAAAAATGCATGAAATAATTAAAGAACAAGGCTCAATTGAACTGAATTTTGAACCCGCTCCACTTTATGCAGATATAAAAGCGGATAAAAAAGGGTTCATAACAGCAATAGATAATTTTCAACTCGCTAAAATTGCACGGCGTGCCGGTGCGCCAATGGACAAACACGCAGGTGTTGATCTTAATAAAAAACTCGGTGAGAGTGTCGATAAAGGCGAACTGTTATACCGGATTTATGCCGAATTTCCTGCCGACTTTAAATTTGCACAAACACTGGCAGATAAATATAACGGTTATAAAATTGGCTCGGCGAAGGATGTCACACAACCTTATATGGAAATCTAATACAAAATTAACCAGGCGATATTATTTATGACTCCTGTAATTTATACTTTTCCAGATTATCAGCAACAAGGCAAACACCTTGCTGAGAGCCTTAACCTTCCCTGCTTTGATGTCCAGGTTCATCATTTTCCAGATAAAGAAAGTCTGGTTACTTTACCACCGCAAAAGAATCAACATATTATTTTTTGTTTAAGTCTTGATTATCCCAACAACAAACTGATTGAATTATTTTTCGCAGCAAAAACGGCCCGGCAACAAGGAGCAAAAAGATTAAGTCTGGTTGCACCTTATCTTAGCTATATGCGTCAGGATAAATCCTTTCATGCAGAAGAAGCGGTTAGTCAGCAAATAATCGGCCAGTGGTTAAGTGAGTTGTTTGATGATCTTGTTACTGTTGATCCACACTTACATCGAGTCATAAATCTGGATAGCGTTATACCGGATACAAATATTATGATTTTAACCGCAGCGCCGTTACTTGGAGAATTTGTAAAATCACTGGCGAAAAATATTATATTGATGGGGCCGGATGAAGAATCGCTACAATGGGTAAAACAGGTTGCATCTATTTGTGATGTCTCTTATGCCGTCGCAACAAAAACGCGCTATAGCGATGCTAATGTCAGTATACAGTTACCCAAAATGAAGTTTGAAAATCAACACGTTATTTTAATTGATGATGTACTCAGTACGGGAAATACCGTTGCTCAAACAGCCATACAACTCTATTCATCCGGGGCAAGGCAGGTTGATGTGCTCGTTACACATGCCTTATTTAGTAAAGACGCAATGAGCACACTGGAAAAGTCGAATATTAAGAATATCTACAGTACTGACAGCATTCCACATAAAACAAACTGTATTTCACTTACCCATTTACTGAGTGAAAAAATAAAAATAATTATCGAGACAAGATAAAATATCTGTTCTGAAATTGTGACTTTCTAATTTCAGAACAGATTGATATTTTTTTAGAACGAGATACCAATACCAGCAAATAAACCACTACCTGAACTACTTACGGATGCTCCCCCCTCGTCATTCGGGGTTGCAGTAATCATTTTATATTCAACAACAGCAGAGAAATCCTTAAAAGGAAATTTAACGCCTGCCATTAGCTGAAAACCAAAACCACCCCCCGTGCCACTACCGATACCACTTAATGCCACCGTTGCCGCACCTGCGCCAATGCCAACAAATGGTTCTACATGCTTAGCAACATAAAACAATTTTCGAACATTAAACATAATATGAGTGAAGCTGGCTTTGCCTGCACCGGAAGAATAGGTATTGTTATAAGCAATATATTCTCCACCCCAGCTTAAGTTATCGCGTATTTTGTATTCATATTCAATAGCAACAACAGATGAAGAAGCTTCATCAAAAGTAACCGCGCCAGTAATTGTTTGGTTTTTTTCTGCTAATGAGAATGAACCCGATTTTACAATTACACTACTATTACCATCAGCGTAAGTAAAAGCGCTTACTAACATAAAGCTCATTATTAATATTAATTTTTTTAAGTTAACAGACATAAAATCTCCTCGTTAAAATCATTAAATTGATATTCAATGTAAAAAATTACTAAAATTTATTTTTTTAATTGTTCCCCAATATGTTCAGCAACTTTATTTGCTGCATCCTTTAACCCGGCAACTATCGTTTTATTATCTGCTTTGAAAATATCAGCTCGTTCCTCAAAGTGGAATTTTTTTGGTGCATCAAGATCAAAACCTGACATAAAAGGATTATGGTAACCATACATTAGTGTATCTTGATATATTACTGTTTCATCTCTTGAGTTTACTAATCGAACATAAGTTTTTGTTTCCGGTCTCCAATAACCAGAGATCAATACACTTTCAACAACATAACCAGCCGTTATTGGTGTTACATCTAATAAGGCATCAACCTTTGTTGACTTATATTTTGCATAACTTTTAAGAAATATATCTTTTTCATCTCGCTTTACCTTGATCGCATAAGTTTTATAACCAGATTTTCTTAATGAACGATGCAACTGTTTAGTTAGATATTTATTAAACGAAAAATTTTCTTTTTTTAATATACTAACAAATTTCGGCTTAATTTCTTTAGCTCTATTTTGTTCAGCAATTGCTCCCCAAGGTGTGGCGCTTGAAAGATCCATCATTTGATAAAACGGCTCTTTTATTTCCAGAATAGCGATAGAGCGAATATTTTTGGTTGTTTCGGGTTTGACTGAAATTGCAGAAGGCCCCCCGCAAGATACTGAAATAATGGCGAGTGAAAGTAAAAATATTATATTTCTTATCTTCATTTTAATATCCTATAAATTTATTAAAAAATAATGACTCTAAAATACAAATCACTAAACTATCTATTGTTAACTTTAAGTAACGGGCATTCAAAATCAGATGATTTTAACTTAACCATTTTCTTATCAAACAATTTTTTATCACGCTATTGTTATGAAATATGAAGAACAAAAAAAAGATGCAGCGGGAGGCACACAACATCCCTGTTCAGATACACTTAATACTACTATAAGCTCCATTAAATACAAATAAATCTTACTTATTATATACAATAATGTGATCTCAAACAGTAATATAAAACTTTGTTCAAAACTACTATTACCTTATTTAATCAGTAAGACTTTAGGGGTATACCGTTATTATATTTAACTATGCCTTATCTAAATATTTCTCAACGGTTTTCTGTAATGTAATGGTATCAATGGGTTTTGTTAAATACTCATCGCAACCTGCATCAATACATTCATCTTCAAATTGTTTCATCGCATTTGCGGTAAGCATCACAATGGGTGCGGTGTATCCTTTTTGACGTAATATTTTTACAGCTTCAACACCGCCCATTACCGGCATTTGCATGTCCATAAATATTAAATCATAAACATTATCACCATTAACTTTATCAATGGCTGCCTGCCCATTGTCTACAGTGGTAACTTCTGCCCCCATGTCTTCCAGATAATATGAAATAAGTAATTGGATATCGGGAGTATCTTCTACAAGCAAAATACGACCGCTTATACTTTTAACAATTTTATTGTCTTTAGATTTATCATTAATTTTAATCTGTGAGCTGTATTTAAAATCAGCGTCAGTAATTTTCCCGGGATCTATACTCAACGTGAAACAACTACCTCTATCTAATTGACTAACAACATTTAGTGAACCACCAAGCAAACCGGCAAGTTGATGTGAAATAGATAAACCTAAACCTGTACCACCAAACTTACGAGTCGTAGATGAATCAGCCTGAGTAAAGGGTTTAAAGATATTTTGAACTTGTTCTTCATCTATCCCAATCCCCGTATCTTTAACTATAAATTGAAGTTTATTTGTATCCTTAATATAAGAAACGTCGACAGAAACAGCACCCGTTGAAGTAAATTTAACCGCATTACTGCATAAATTAATTAATATTTGTTTTAATCTGATTTCATCACTGCAAATCATATCAGGCAAAGGAAAATTAAAATCAATATTAAAGGTTAAACCTTTATTGATTGTCTGCTCTTTTAGAAGTAATTCTATGTCGTTTAATATTTTGAATATGGATAAGGGGCGTTTATTAATATCGAGTTTATTCGCTTCAATTTTAGATATATCTAAAATATCGTTAATAACTGTTAATAAATGATCTCCATTGCGAATAATTGAGTGAATCGCTTTTTCACGTAATTCCGGTGTGGTATCTTCATCTAACAATGTTTTTGAAAAACCGGTGATTGCAGTTAGTGGCGTTCTTATTTCATGACTCATGTTTGCAAGAAAATAACTCTTTGCAACCGATGCTGCTTTTGCTTCATGTACTGCCTGCTGTAATTCAATTTGTTTGTTTTCAATCGTATCAAGCATGCCATTAAAAAAACCGGCAAGTTGGCCAAACTCATCATGCCGGTTTAATTCCAGACGCGAATCCATATTTCCTTTCGAAATATTTTGTGTCGTCTCTACCAGATATTTAATTGGTTTAGTGACGATACGATTAATAATCCAGGTGAGTGAAATTGAAAATGGCAATAAAAACAATAACGTAATCAGGATCAGATTCCGCCGTTTAATTTTTAATAATTCAACCATCGGTTTGGAATAACTAGTAATAACAGCTCGACCAAAACCATTGCTGTTTTTATATGACTCTGATGTTGTGTAAAAACTTATTTCTCGTACTACATGTTGCTGATTTTTCTCTGAAAACAGGCCAGTTTTATACAGCTGGTTATCAATCCTGACTTCAAACGCATCAAAATCATAATCATCCATTAATTTATTAAAACTTTTTTTAAAATTTTCTTCAGAATGATCAGGCTGGCCGGCAATGATCCCAACATGATAGGCGAGTTGATCTGCCTGATCATTTTGTAATTTTATAATATCTTCTTTCAGTGTACTTAATATAAAAGAAATGGAAATAATACTGACAACAACTAAAAGCCAAAGTACAACGGCAGAAATTTTTACAGCAATACTTGCATTCCAGTTATTTGACCAGCTATCTGAAACCAGAATTTTTTTTGTCATTTAAATCCTAGCCATTTGAGAGTCGCAAATATTGGGCAGTTATTTGTAATGCCGGCAGACAAAAGCATAATTCCAATAAACCAGGGGATAAACCATAACAGTTCAGCAAAAAAAGTATAGCTAATAATGAGGCTAACTCCGACTGCTAAGCGTAGTGCTCGCTCAGCTTCAAAATTAACACGGAAGGGGTTTGTTACAGGTGATTCTGCCAGCTCGCCATAACGAAGACAGGATATGATTATCGGGATTCGTAAATTTGTGATCCCTTCGAAAAACATAATTCCAATATATGTGTAGAGTGCATACTTTGCATCCAAATACATAATAATCAGCAAACTACTCCCTAAAATAGTTCGAAAATATCGCTCACTCATTGAGACTGCCACCTAAATTATTGAATATCCATATTCATTTTTACGTTGTCACTGTATACGTGACAATACTTAAGATAGCACATATAGTGCTGATTTGAAGATATCAAAGCAGTAAAGTTATATGCAAAATAATACAAAATCAATACTCATTACAGGCTGCTCAAGCGGAATCGGCTTATGTGTGGCGCAAGCTCTGCAAAAACGGGGTTATCGCGTTTTTGCCACCGCTCGTAAAGAAAAAGATGTCTCTCAACTTGAATCTATGGGACTGGAAAGTCTTCAGTTAGATTTAGATCATTCTTTATCCATACAAGCGGCTGTTATTGAAATACTCAAACGCACAGGTGGAACACTTGATGCGTTATTTAATAATGGTGCTTATGGTCAGGCTGGTGCAATTGAAGACATTAGCCGCGATGTTTTACGGCAACAACTTGAAACCAATGTACTCGGCTGGCATGAGCTTACTAATTTAGTCATACCGGTTATGCTAAAACAGGGGTCGGGGCGAATCATACAAAATAGTTCTGTATTAGGCTTTATCGCTTTGAAGTTTCGTGGTGCATATAGTGCAAGCAAATATGCGATTGAAGGATTAAGTGATACTTTACGACAGGAATTAGCCGGAACAAACATTTATATTTCTCTTATTGAACCAGGACCAATTGAAACACAATTTCGAGCCAATTCGTTTGCAGCGTATAAAAAAAATATCGATAAAGAAAACAGTCGTTTTAAACTTGAATATGAAGCAACTGAAAAACGCCTTGGGAAAAAAGGCGCCGCCGTACCTTTTACTTTACCGCCTGAAGCCGTGTTAAAGCGGGTTATTCATGCTTTAGAAAATAAAAAGCCGAAACCACGATATTATGTTACAAAACCAACTTATTTCTTCGCATATTTAAAACGGTTTGCGCCAATTACATTTATGGATAAAATACTTAGTAAGGTGTAACAAAATATAACATTTAGTCTGGTAACTTTATATTGTTTAATAAATTTTTTGTATCAAGCAACAGGCAGCTTGATTTATTATCTTTGCCACCTAAATAACCTCTAAAATACCCTTCCATACCTTCAATTGCATCTAAACCTATTTTTTCTAAACTGATCAAATCATCCTGATTAAAAATCATTACTTCATGAATTTCATCAATTTGCAATGCAACGACAGGCTTAGAACCATCGTTTGTTACATTAATAACAACGGTGTGTAAAGAATCTTCAATTTGATCACGTGCATGTGTAAAGTGTTTTTTTAAGTAGTTTAATGTTGTTATACGCGCAGTATGAAGTTTATCTAAAGCGATATCTAACTTATCGTTTTCTTTTAAAGCAATCAATTCATCAGCAAGTGCGTGGATCAGTTTATGAGGTTTATCAAAACGCGTCATAATCTCGGTTAAAGCATCATCACGTGTTTCAAACTTATCATACCATTTCCCAAAAGCACACTGATGGGGATCTCGTGCCTTTTCAAATGGCACACCATCTTTTAACGAGTGTTCAAGTGCATCTATCCAGTCAACATGATCTTTTTCACGTGCATCTAACAACTCAACGAGATCTGATTTAATTTTCCGGGTAGAAGGGATACTCAGCATTTCGGCAAAATTATAAACCGCAACAGGATTACCCAAATAATTTATAATTCCAGTCAAACCCTTTGATTTTACCGGGGTTTTTAGCAAACTATCCAGGTCTTGTGTAATAGAGAGAATATTTGCAATGTCAATCGCAAACAGCTCATCACCAATCCAAAAAGTGAATACGGTAAGCTCTTCATTATCATTTTCAAGGTTGGCCTGGTTTATCGCTATTGCGCTCATGGGGCTCTCATCGTAATTTTACGGAAGTATGCGTAAATTAGCGGCATATAGACCAGAAACTTTAGATGATGTCAGCGAATTAACGCAAATATTTTATTAATACGGGTGCCAGAAAAAACACTGACTTTTATTGCATCTATCAGCTATGCAACAAAAGGAACGCTTGAATGAGGTTTAACTACGAATCCCTTTTCCGGAATTCAACAAATGCAAGCAAAAAGAAAATAGCGCCACAACAAATGAAATAATAATACTAAAGGCTGTTGTTAAGTCGATATCTGATACGCCTAACATGCCGTAGCGCATAGCATTCACCATATATAAAATAGGATTAACCAATGACACGTTTTGCCAAAATGCAGGCAACATATCAACCGAATAAAATATGCCGCCTAAATACGTTAACGGGATTAAAACAAAGGTGGGAATAATTGAAATATCATCAAAAGAATTGGCATAGATGGCATTAATAAAACCGCCCAAAGAAAACAATATTGCCGTTAATATAGAAACCGAAAACAAAATAAAATAACTATGTATATTAAATTTGGTAAAAAACATCGAAATCAACGCAACAACAAAACCAACCGTTAAACCACGAGCAACGCCACCAATGACATAGCCGGTAAGAATAATATAATTTGGCATCGGTGAAACCAGCATTTCTTCAATGAAATGAGAAAATTTTGACATGTAAAATGATGCAACGACATTCGCATACGAATTATTGATTACCGCCATCAGAATAATACCGGGGATAATATAATCCATGTACGAATAACCGGAAATATTACTCAACTGTGAACCGATCAATTGCCCGAAAATAACAAAATACAAGCCGGTAGTAATGACAGGAGGGATAACCGTTTGTACCCAGATACGGGCAAAACGTAAAACTTCTTTTGTAACAATGGTTTTAAACGCAGTAAATTGCTGTTGAATGTTCATAGAGATCCTTCTTCGACAAGATGAACAAATAATTCTTCAAGACGATTACTTTTACTGCGTAAACTGCTGACGTTTATATTTCGTTTATCAAGTTCTGAAAATAAATTATTCAGGCTGAATGATTTAGATATTTCAACCTCAAAAGTAGAATCATCCACCTCTTTAACATTACAGCCCTCACCCTCAGTCCAGCCTTGTAACTTACCTTGTAAGCTTTCTTCCGTATTTAAAACAAAAGTTTCAACATGTAATTTGGTTAGTAAGTCTTGCATTCCACTATTTTCAATCACAATACCGTTATTGATAATGGCAATATTTTTACATAAAGTTTCGGCTTCTTCTAAATAATGTGTAGTTAAAATAATGGTTGTTCCCTGAGAGTTAATTTCTTTTAGAAATTCCCACATAGAACGACGAATTTCAATATCGACACCGGCAGTGGGTTCATCTAAAACAAGAATACTGGGTTCATGTACTAACGCCCGGGCAATCATTAATCGACGCTTCATACCGCCTGATAATTCACGTGCGATAACATGACGTTTGTCCCAAAGGGCAAGTTGTTTTAGATATTTTTCAGCGCGCTGATAAGCAACTTTGCGATTAATACCATAAAACCCAGCCTGATTAACCACAATCTCAATAGTTGGTTCAAATTGATTAAAGTTAAATTCTTGTGGGACTAAACCAATAAAACTTTTGGCAGTCTCAAGTTCATTATCAAGATCATGGCCAAAAATTTTAACCGTGCCGCTTGTTTTATTGACTAAAGAGGTAATGATACCAATGGTGGTAGATTTACCCGCACCATTCGGCCCGAGTAAAGCAAAAAAATCACCTTTTTTTACTTCAAGGTTAATTCCGCTAAGCGCCTGAACGCCACCTTTATATTTTTTATGAAGATCACTAATCTCTATTGCATTTGTCATTTTTATTCTATTTGCCGGTAACGGTGAATATTTACATCACGCTTTCATTCATTACAACATCTTCAATTTTAAAATCATATTCATTCTTGCTTAAAATCCGTTTAACTTCCAGCTTTTGTGCATCAGTGCTCCATTTTGGGTGAGCCAGATTAATTAACTTTGGTGCAGGAAATCTTTCACGTTTACTATTTAAAATCAACATCACAATTGGACGTAGTTTACTTTTTTCACTCGCGGATACAACAATACCAACATGGCCTAAATTTAATTCCACCACACTACCGATAGGATAGATGCCTAAACATTTAATAAAATTTTCAATTAAATCTTTATCAAAATCTTCGTTCACCCATTCATACATATTTTTTAACGCTTCATAAGGTGAAATAGCATCGTGATAACAACGATCACTGGTAATGGCATCATAAACATCAACAACCGCTACAATACGTGTCATGTTATTAATAAGATCACCATCTAACTGTGAAGGATAACCTTTTCCGTTACGACGTTCGTGATGATGTTTAACAATATCTAAAACCTCGGCAGGTAAGTCGCCCTGTTCTTCTAACATCCGATGCCCTTCAACGGGGTGTGTTTTCATTACTTCAAATTCTTCGAATGTTAATTTACCTGGTTTATTAAGTATTTCTAACGGAACCCGCATCTTGCCTAAATCGTGTAATAAGCCACCTAAACCAAGAAGCTCAAGCTTTTCTTTTTTCATACCTAATGAACGACCAAAACTTACTGCCATTATGCAAACATTCAGACAATGTATAGAGGTGTATTCATCACGTTTTTTGAGGTTTGTTAGCCAGAGTAAAGCATGTGGACTACGGGTAATACTATTTGCAACCTCGGACACAATTTCTTTTGCAGCATTTGTATTTATAGCCTGACCTAACCGTATATCTTCAAGTGCCTGATCAACATACGATAATGTGCGTGAATGTAGCTTACGCGCAACTTTTAATTCTTTTTGAAAATCATTTTGTTCGAGCTCTGCTTCTTCAGAGGCATTAGCAATAATATTGCTCGAATTGTTGTCTTCATTTATTGGAGATGATGAAGCTAAACTACGTAAATGTGGATAAACTGAAGCGTCTGATTTTTCTTCATCAATATAAACATATTCACACGTTTGCTGAAATTGAGATATTTCTTCAACGCCTTCTATTAAAACGCCTTGCAGCAAAAAAGAGGTTTCAGTCCATGAGCGATCAAGCTCACTGACAAACATGCCTTTCTTTAGCTGCGAAACATCAACTTTAATTTTCATTACTTTAGCCTACTCAGCTTAATCAACCCAACGTCGTGCATTACGGAACAAACGTAACCAGGGGCCATCTTCACCCCACTCATCCGGATGCCAGGAATGCTGCACGGTTCTAAATAAACGTTCCGGATGCGGCATCATAATATTAAAACGCCCATCATCCGAGGTTAAACCGGTAATGCCATT
>Ga0316208_1001838_pt1 | contig 18739 bp, 15 predicted proteins | sample 3monopyrite_MG_FD_204944 | JGI IMG/M metagenome (GOLD analysis project Ga0316208, IMG submission 204944) | Microbial mat bacterial communities from mineral coupon in-situ incubated in ocean water Damariscotta River, Maine, United States -... | ecosystem: Environmental > Aquatic > Marine >...
TACATTTCCCCGCAACAAGAAGCCGAGAATGTGATTTCCTACAAAGAAAAAGCATGAAACGGTATAAAAAGGGGGGGGGTATTGCCCAGGCAGAGTGTCTGATAAGGCTTCTTGTGACTGCCTCACCCAGACGCGATGCGTCTGGGCCATCCAAAGAGACGACAGTTATTGCTTGCTCGATACTAAGTGTTATTTGAAATGAAATTCCTCGGGTTGCTTCGCAACACAGACAACTCTGAACGGGATTGTCTGTGCTACCCGATCACAACTTTAATTTCAAGCGTAAAACAAACATCGCTGAATAGCTGCAATATCAGAAGTATATTTTGACGGTTAGTTTAGCCTGATAGAGTGTCACGCCCAACCTACCGCCTGATGTACCTGCGTTTGATCAAAAAAAGCGGCAGGAGTTGCTTCCGTGCAACTTCTGCCGCTTATCCGCTTGCATTCCCGTTCTGGGCATCCATGCCCGGGGAATGACTTTTTATCTTACCTGATGCGGATCCCAACCTGCGACGACTGCATCCGGTGCGAGAACAAAAATTTCAACGCGACGATTTCGCTGGCGTGCCTGGTCGTCGGTATTAGGAACGAGTGGTTGATTTTCGCTGTAGCCGGCTGCTCCCAGACGGCGGTCCACAATGCCTGCTTTAGTTAACGCCAGTACGACAGAATCGGCACGGTCGGTGGAAAGATGCCAGTTGGTGGGATGATGTGTTTTTGATTTGGCAATCGGTTGGTCATCGGTATGCCCTACGATTAGCAGATTCAAACGTTTCGCGGGACCATCGTTCATAATCGAAGCCAGATCATTTAGTAATGGTTTCGCAGATTCTCTCAAACGGTCACTGCCCGAAGAGAACAGGATATCGGAATGGAATTTACTGACCCCGGTGTGTGGATCGAATTCGAAATCAGGATATTTTTTCGCCAAATCCTGGAATCGTTTCGTCGCCGCATCGGAAAGAGGACTTTTGTTTGTGCGGGAATTGACAAGTAATTCTTTATAGCGTTTTTGCAATTCGCTACGTTCCGTGTTCACATTAGCCAACCGCTGATTCGCAATATCCAACTGTTGATGAAGCTGGTCCCGTTCGGCTGAGAGCATTCCCACCGATTGCTGATACTGCATCGACTCGGAAGCGAGCATCTGATTTTCGCCAGCCAGTTGCTGGTTATCGGTATAAAGCCTCATCGCCCGATGCTGGCTCAACCGCAGATGTCTACCCGGAGCCTGGTTGCAGGCGAGTTGAGAAAATGCAAGTAAGCAGCCAAACAGTAGCGATAATCGTAAACGTTTCATGCGACAGGTCTCCTTCGTTTTTCGTCAATCGACCAGTCCGATGGTAACAGGACTGAAGAGAATCAATCGAAAACGAATTCGGTTTGCGACGTGTAGTCAAAGGTGGGAAATAGACTCCGGACGTTTCCTGACTGACTACCGAAAGGCAATATCAGCAGGGAATGAATCGGAAAGTTTGTTGAATAACAAAAAAGGTAGGTTTGTTACGTCTGCAAGAAAGAAAAACGTGAGACGTATTTTGTGTAGGAGGGGAAATTTATCGTCAATCGGCTTGCTTGTGAAGAGGAATATTTTCGTTATACCAACTCTTGCAATCTTTACATGAAGTTTGCTCAAAAATAGACTGCAATGCAGTGAAATGTAGGGTCCGCAATAGCGGACCCTACGACCACAATAATTCGACGTTAATTCTCTGATCAATGCACTCGTTGTCCGGGCTGCGCACCGGTGTCTGGAGTGAGCAGGAAGACTTCTTTGCCGCCGGGACCGGACGCGCAAACCATGCCTTCGCTCAAGCCGAATCGCATTTTGCGGGGCTTCAAATTAGCGACACAAACAACAAGCCGACCAACTAAATCTTCCGGCACGTAAGCTGCTTTGATGCCTGCAAAGACGTTGCGTGTTGTTTCACCACCCAGGCTCAATGTTAATTGAAGCAATTTATCGGCTCCTTCGACATGATTCGCTTCGACGATTCTCGCGACACGTAAATCGACTGTCATAAAATCGTCGATGGTACACTCATCAGACATCGGCTCATCAACCAGCGGCTGGGCGGAATCATCCCAGTTCCCAGTGGTTGCTGGAGCGTCCTGGCTTTCAGTAGTTTCTTCATTCGGTTGTGCTTCGCGAGATTCTTCGACCATTTTCTGTACCTGTTCTTCTTCGATGCGTTTCATCATGTGTGAAAATTTATTGACTGTATTTCCCGTAAGTGGGGTTTTCGATTGTTCCCAACTGGAAAGCGTATCATTCAAAAGTTTGCCCGTTTTCTCTGCTAAATCCGGGAGTACCGGAGAAAGATAAATGACAACTTGCCGGAATAAATTCAAGGCAATCGTGCAGACATTGCGTAACTCTTCCTGTTTTTCTTCGTCTTTGCGCAACAACCACGGCTGCGAATCTTCGACAAATTTGTTCGCGACTTCCGCCAGTTGCAGAATTTCCCGCATCGCTTGTGAATACTCACACTGTTCATAAAGTTCTGCAATGCGATCCCCCGCATCTGCCGCCTGCTGGAAACGTCCGTCGTCTTCGGGATAAACATCACTAAGCGTTTTTCCGCTGATAAACTTGGCACACCGGCTCGCAATATTCACTACTTTTCCAACTAAGTCGGCATTCACTTTATCAGTAAATTCCTGCAGGTTCAGATCGATGTCATCCAGTTTGCTATTCAGTTTCGAGGCGAAATAGTATCGTAAATAAGCCGGATCAAGATGATTCAAATAAGTTCTAGCCATAATAAATGTCCCGCGACTTTTGGACATTTTTCCGCCATCGACATTCAGGAATCCATGAATATGCACTTTCGTGGGCAAGTTAAAACCAGCTACCTTCAGCATCGCGGGCCAGAACAGCGTATGAAAATAGGTGATATCTTTACCGATAAAATGATGAATTTCGGTATCGCTGCTTTGCCAGTACTTTGAAAGCTCCTCATCATTTTTCTTGCACCACTCCCAGGTGGAGCCGATATAGCCAATCGGTGCATCGAACCAGACATACCAATAATGACCGGGAGCATCGGGGATTTCAAAACCGAAATAAGGTTCCGGACGAGAAATGTCCCAGTCTCGAAGTGGTTCTCCCAGAAATTGTCCTTTCAGATAATTGGCAACTTCCGTTTGCAAATGCTCCCCCGATTGTGTCCACTCTTCCAAAAAACCGTGCAGCTTTTCGATGTTCACAAACAGATGCGAAGCGGTCCGTTCTTCCGGCTTCGCTCCTGAAAGCGTGCTGATCGGATTTATTAACTCACTCGGACTGTAGGTCGCACAACATTTTTCGCAGTTATCGCCATACTGATCCTGCTCGCCACACTTTGGGCAAGTTCCTTTGACGAACCGATCTGCTAGAAACGTGCCTGCTTCGGGGTCGAAAAGTTGTGTCACATCCTTTTCAGAAACCAGACCCGCGGCTCGAAGTGCCTTCCATATGATATTGCAGGCATCCAAGTTTTCCTGGCTGTTGGTGCTGCCGTAGTTATCGAATTCGATATCAAAGCTGGTGAAGTCAGCCAGGTGAGCTTCCTTCATTTCTGCGATCATTTCTTCTTCGATCCGATTTTCCTGCCGGGCACGAATCATAATCGCGGTGCCGTGCGTGTCGTCTGCACAGAAATATCGACACGTATTCCCCTGCAACTTCTGGAATCGAACCCAGATATCGGTTTGAATGTATTCCACCAGATGCCCCAGATGGATATGCCCATTCGCATAAGGCAACGCAGCGGTGACAAGAATTCGACGTGACATATTTATTCTTCTTATTTCCGGAACCCAATATTCTAATAATTCTCGTGCATTGTACTAGGCATTACAAACAGTGCAAATCGCATTCACCACAGTTATTGAATGAATTGAGGGTTCTCAAGACAAATCGGTTCGCTTATTTTGACAAAAACAGATACGCACCCTCGCAATAGGGGATGTCGTTTTGGTCTTGACGACAGGGCAGGAATCGTCATAAATTTCTGGCGATGTTAATCTATCTGCAGGATCGTCAGGCAACTTGAAGTTCAATCGTAACCTAAAATCCATATTGGACATTCAATCTCATGAATAGGATCGACCCTGCTCTTAGTGCTGCGTACAGGAAAGATAGAGGTTGAGGAAAACTTTCTTGAAGATTTCAATAATCATCTCCTCCCTTTTGAAATGGACCGCGATCAGGATATCGAGTGCCTCTACCCGACCATTCATGTGATCGGCGCCCCGCGTTCCGGGACAACATTGCTGACACAACTTATCGCAACGCATATCAACGTCAGTTACATCAACAGCAGTCCTAATTTCAAAGATGATTGATTCACCGAATGGAAATTGAACTCATAACGCCTGAAGATAATCGATGGCATGACTTACTGAACCGGCTTGAACATGATGTTTATTCATCTCCTGAATATGTCACATTTTCCGCCACCCATGAAGGAGGAATTGGAAACGCGATTTACGGAAACGATGGGACTACGCAGTTCCTGGTCCCTTTTTTACGAAGAACGCTTCCCGACAATCTTCAACAGGGGGATGATTTATGGGACGCGATTTCTCCTTATGGATATAGCGGAATTGTTTCGCAATGTCCGGAAAAGTTTCCTGCTTTCCTGGACGCGTGCCAGCAGCATTCCTGTTGCCAGAATATGGTTTCTCTTTTTTTACGCTGGCACCCTTTTTTCACTCCGGACAATTACGAACCAGCAACATGCGAACAATTTGTAAATCATGGTGAAACGGTCTTTGTCGATCTGGAAGAGTCGGAAGAAGACTGGCAAAAGCAGACTCGTTCATCTCTTCGGCGAGATATCCGGCGACTGGTGCGCGAAGGGTATCATGTTGTCATGGATCAGTGGGAATACTACCCGGAGTTTGTCCGCATTTATAATGAAACAATGACCCGTTTGAGCGCCGATGAGCGCTACTTCTTCTCTGATAAATATTGTGCAGATTTGAAAGAATCCATCGGGGACCAATTACACCTGGGATGCGTGCTGAGCAGCGAAGGCGAAGTCGCTGCGGTGGCTCTGTTTTTTGAATGCGGGCAAATCGTACAGTATCATCTTAGTGGCGTCGCCGCAGATCATTTTAAGTTATCACCCACAAAACTACTGTTGGATCATGTTCGCCACTGGGCAAAACAAAGAGGTTGTTCAAGGTTTCATCTGGGGGGCGGATTGGGAGGAAGCACCGAAAGCCCACTCTTCAAATTCAAATCCGGGTTCTCATCACACCGGTCAACATTTGCGACTTCACGGATTATTCTCCACCAGCCACTTTACCAGGAAGTCGCTGAGCGCGCTGGGCAGTTTGATCAAGAAGACGATTTCTTTCCGGTTTATCGGAAAAATAATCATTAATTGCATACAGTTGATAGGATCTACACTGTCACGATTTATTTGTTTAACGGCAAGCCGAAGGCGACTGCGCAAACAAGTCTGCTTTACTCAAGAGTGACAAATCATCTTCGATAAATGTCTCATTCCTGGCTGTACGCAGAATCTATTTATTGCCTGACAAGAAGGCCAATGAAATCATTTTGCCAGATCGCTTGACCTGCCTTGTTGTCATGGAGTTTAATCATTTAGCTGATGAGCTTTATCATCAGCAATTCAAAAACTCCCCAGGAGCCTGAGATGCTATCAATAATCGTTCCCGTTTTTGAAGAAGAGGAATCGCTTGTTGAACTTCAACGGCAAATTACCTCCGTTTGCCAAGAGAATAAAATCGATTACGAATTGATTTTCATTGATGATGGTTCTCAGGATAAATCGTGGGAAATTATCCAGCAGCTTTCGCAAGATCACCAAGAAGTAACAGGCATTCGTTTCCGCAGAAACTTCGGCAAGGCGGCAGCACTGACGGCGGGGATGAAGGCGGCTGAGGGTGAATGCCTGATGATGATGGATGCCGACTTGCAGGACGACCCGGCTGAAATTCCCAAGTTTCTGGAGAAGTTTCGCGAAGGGTTCGATGTTGTCAACGGCTGGAAAGAACGCCGCCTTGATCCCTGGCATAAAGTTTATCCGAGTAAAGTCTTCAACTGGATGATCGGACGACTTTCCGGATTAAAACTGCACGATCACAATTGTGGCATCAAACTTTTTCATCGTGACGTCGCCGCCGAAATTCGGATTTATGGCGAACTGCATCGCTTTATTGCGGTACTGGCTTATGCGCGAGGTTTCAAAATTGCAGAAGTCCCGGTCCATCACCGCTCACGAGAATTCGGGCATTCCAAATATGGAGTGAAACGATTTCTCAGAGGGTTTCTCGATTTATTAACCGTCACGTTTCTCACCGGATACGGGCAGCGACCTCATCATATTCTTGGCGGGATCGGCCTGTTCTTTTTTGGCCTGGGGGCAATCGGCTTTACTTATTTGAGTATTTTGTGGTGTTCGATGAATCTTCTCCATCTGATCCCCGCCAGTCCGATTGGTTCCAGACCGCTACTTGCTTACTCAACAGCTGCAACAATTCTCGGCGCACAGGCAATGTCCATCGGCTTACTGGCAGAAATGATCGTCGCCTACAACGGACGCGACCGCGACACTTACAGCGTCAGCGAACGAACAGAATTGCCAACCGGTTCAAAGCCTGTCTCCCATACCGATTAGTACCAGCCGGGTAGGGTGCGCTGAGTGCATACCATTTGTGACTTTCGGAATAAATTAGGGCTTGCTGATAAAGGTAGCAGTGTAGAAAGCGAAAGCACCTTCTCTGATTTGACTACAAATAACCGAACTGCTACTCTATCCCCATTATCGCTCAGCATAAAATAAATTCGGGATGTGGCGCAGCCTGGTAGCGCGCTTCACTGGGGGTGAAGAGGTCGCAGGTTCAATTCCTGTCATCCCGACTTTTCGTAACCCATTCCTATATAGTGTGTTACGATTATATCGCTAGTGCCCTTTCAGGGCTTAGGTTTGGGGTGTTTGTTTCCATAACCCGCTCCGTTGTCGCTCCTTAAATCTTTTGCAACCCCTTCTTTTAGGATTGAAGCTGCACTAGATTTCATTATCCTCCTCTATAGATTGCTACATACAAGATTTGAACGTCCATTAGGTCGCAACCTTTGTGTAGCCAGCTTTCAATTGATATAAAATTCAGGATCATGCTTAGTATCGTTCGAACAATTACTGTCTGATTTCATATTTATTTTTTGGCCAAAGGCCTCTTTCACCATAGCCTGGGGCAACGCCCCAGGTGAAATTGCTTGACTGCTTTTATTGGCTGAAAGCCATATTCAATGCTTTTGATTATGGCTTTGAGCCAAAAGGTGGACGGCTCATCTGTTCCTGGGGCGTTGCCCCAGGCTATGATGATTATGGCCTTCAGCCAAGAAAATAGAACATCAAGGATACGACAGCTATTTTTCGAGCGTCCCTTAATGGAAACGGAATGGTTTATTGATGATTTTTCGATTGACTCAAAAACTGAACGGCAAGATTAAAGCAGGCAAACTTACTGCCATACCACTCGATGAGAACCCATATGCGGACTGGTCCTGTCATTTGTTTACGGTTGGTCGAATTCAATACATTATTCTTTCCAATACAAGGACGCTCTATTCGTGCGTCATGTACGGCAAGGGAATTACTAACCGGGCTGCTTTCATTGAGCGTGCATTGAGTACGATTCGGGAATTTACGGAAGCTGACGGGCAAGCATCTTCTTACGAAAAGTATATTGGCCCAGAAAGCGAAACGGTTCAATTTGCAAAAACTCTCAATCGTAGTGTCACCGGATCAATGAACGAATTGATCTATATAGCAAAAATGGCCTTGGCTGAAAGTCAAGACTCGCTCCGTGAGGTCAGCTTTTATCTGAATGACACTCTGCTTTCAGCATTGGTCGATACAAAAGGAGAAACGTACGCCAGGCCGCAGGATGCGTTCAGGCATCTATTGACCGATTGCTCCAAGGTGAACGATGAGTCGGAAAGCTGTGAAGATGGCAAAAGCGAAGAATGAAAATGATTCAGGGGATAAAACCGCAACCTGGTTTGTTTACATTATTCGATGTGCTGATGGTTCACTGTACACAGGCATTACAACAGACTTAAAAAGAAGATGCAACCAGCACAACGCCGGAACTGCTTCGCGATACACTCGCAGTCGATTACCAGTCCGTTTGGTGTATCATGAAATACAAGCCACAAGAAGCCTGGCATTGAAACGAGAATTGGCAATCAAAGCATTATGAAGTTCCCAATTCAATGGACTCCATCCGTCGAAGAGTGGAAGATGAAAATCCGCACCGCTCCAAGCGGCGCCCTGGTGGTCTTGCTTGCCGCTTGATTGTGCTTTGCGATATTATCTGCTGATCGAATTATAAGTAACGCGGTCACTGACTGGGAATCGAATGGAATGGGGAATGAACTGGGGGTTTTGCCTTCTGGGCGGGTGTTTGTTCTGGAAGTTGGTGCGGGGGATGGGAGCGGTTTGGCGGTACAGGCAGCGGAGCTTTCCTCAATTGGCTTCAAACAAATCGTAGAGGCTTTTTCTCGTGATCAGGCGGAAGGGCTTTTCTTGCTTGCTGCGACGGAAATGGATGGTCCGCTTGCGATGTCGTTTGCTTACTGGCGTCGTTTTGCTCAAAAGTATTTGACGCTGCTTTGTCAGGTGCCTGAAACTGCTCTCGGAAACGTTGAGCCGATTCTGCCGCCGAGTGATGCGGAATTGGCGAAGATGATTCTTTCGGTTCCTCCGATGCGCGGGGCAGAGTATGTCAACCAGGAGATGCTGGTTTCTGTTTGGAATTCGATTGATCATTGGGTGCGAGAAGAAGTCGCAAGATCAAAAAAAAGCCTGGCGGAATTTCTGAGCAAGCGAGCGCCGCTTTGGCATCAGGTGGGTCGCGTCTGTTTTCATCTGGCTGAAAACAAACGTGATCCCAATCATCCATTCGCTTTTCTGGTGACTTATTCACTGGGGATTTCTGGTGAAAGCAGAGTGAAGTACCAGCCACTTTCTGGCGCACTTCAGCAGTATGCAGGGGAAAAGAATAGAGCGGCTCTGATCAAACTACTCTCGCCGATTCATCTGGCTGCACAACAAAGTGAATTGGTGAGCGAGCTTGTGGAATCTGGCGATATTTATCACCCGTTGGCCTGGTCGCCGCAGCAGGCTTATCGGTTTTTGCAGGAAGTGCCTTTGTTTGAAAAAAGTGGTGTACTGGTACGGCTGCCGGACTGGTGGAAAAAACGTCCGCGACCACGAGCAGGCATTTCGGTTGGAGATGAGGGCAAGGCAAAAAAGTTTGATGCCGACAGCATGCTTTCCTTTCGTGTCCACATGGCGTTGGACGAAGAGGAATTGACGAAACAGGAATGGGAAGAACTTCTACAAGCCGAGGAAGGCTTGATGCTTCTCAAAGGGAAATGGGTCGAAGTTAATCAACAACAACTCGCAGAAGCACTCGAACAATGGCAGCAACTCGAACAGGAAAACAGCGACGGACTTTCCTTCATTCAAGGGATGCGGCTACTCGCAGGTGCAAGTGAAGATTTACAGGAAGAGCAGAGTGACGCCGGGGAAACTGAGCAGTGGTCTTTCGTTAAAGCGGGAGACTGGCTGCAGGAAACGCTCGATCATTTACGAAATCCTGAATCGCTCAAACAATTTTCCCCCGGCAAAAAACTGAATGCGACTTTGCGACCCTATCAGGAAGTTGGCGTCAATTGGTTATCCTTTCTTTCTGAATTGGGCCTGGGTGCCTGTTTAGCAGATGATATGGGCTTGGGAAAAACAATTCAGGTGCTGGCGTTATTGGTTTCGCAGAAGAAAAAAAGGAGGCACAAACCGTCGTTACTCGTCCTGCCAGCATCGTTGTTGGGGAATTGGAAATCAGAAATGGAGCGATTCACGCCTTCGTTGCGTGCCAAGTTTGTGCATTCTTCTGAGGCGACAAAAGAAGAAATTAAAGTGATCGCAGATTCACCTGAAACTGCTTTCGAGAAAACCGATGTTGTCCTCACCACTTACGGTATGCTATTGCGACAAAAATGGATTACCGAACTTGATTGGCGATTCGTCATTCTGGATGAATCGCAGGCGATCAAAAACCCGACAGCTCGGCAGACAAAAGCAGTCAAGAAATTGAAAGCAGATGCCCGGATTGCGATGACAGGCACGCCGGTCGAAAATCGGCTGGCTGATTTATGGAGTCTGTTCGATTTTCTTTCGCCGGGACTGCTCGGTTCGTACAAAACATTCAAGCAGTTCGTCAAACAGCTTCAAACGCGAGAAACCGACCGCTACGCCCCGCTACGTGCTTTGGTGCAGCCGTATATTTTAAGACGATTAAAAACTGATAAATCGATCATTGCAGATTTACCTGACAAAACCGAAGTGCGAGCTTTTTGCGGATTCAGCAAAAGGCAGGCGGTGCTGTATCAAAAAATGGTGAAAGAAATGAAACTCGCTATTGAAAATGAAGAAGGCATCAAACGGCGGGGTCTGGTGCTTTCTTATTTAATGCGATTCAAGCAGGTCTGCAATCATCCGAGTCAATTACTGGGAGATGACAAATACGATCCCAAAGACGGCGGCAAGTTTATGCGACTGCAACAAATTTGCGAAGAGATTGCCTCACGACAGGAAAAGGTTCTTATTTTTACTCAGTTCCGCGAAATAATCGATCCATTGATGGAACACCTCGAAGGGATATTTGGTCGATCCGGGTTGATGCTTCATGGCGGGACGGCTGTCAAAAAAAGAAAGAAGCTCGTTGATGAATTCCAGAAAGAGGATGGGCCTCCGTTTTTCATTCTCTCATTGAAAGCAGGCGGCACCGGGCTGAATCTCACTGCGGCATCACACGTGATTCACTTTGATCGCTGGTGGAATCCGGCTGTTGAAAACCAGGCAACAGACCGAGCGTTCCGAATTGGACAAAAGCGAAACGTTCTGGTTCACAAATTCATCTGTCTTGGTACAATTGAAGAAAAGATTGATGAGTTAATCAGTGACAAAACCGAACTAGCCGAAGCCTTACTGGACGGGGGAGGCGAAAAATTGCTGACTGAAATGAGTGACGATGAGTTGATCAAAATGGTCTCACTCGATGTCGATCGCGCCTTTGTCGGCGAAACAAAATAAAGGAGTAAACAGTATGTCATGGGGACAATGGAGGCCATACGTTTCGGTTGGGCAAAGACAAGCAAATGCTCGTTGGGAAATGGACCAACTACGTAAAAAAGGGCGCAAGATCGAGCCAGTTGTTATTGAAGGGCGAAAGATTGTAAAAACATTCTGGGGCAAAGGCTGGTGCGATCACGTCGAATCATTTCACGATTATGAAAACCGGTTGCCTCGCGGTCGAACCTATGTTCGCAATGGTTCGGTGTGCCATCTTTCAATTAAAAAAGGAAAGATCACCGCCATGGTCAGCGGTTCGGATTTGTACGAAATCAATATAAAAATCGAACCGTTGAGCAAGAGAAAATGGAACAATCTGAAAAAACAATGCACCGGGAAAATTGGTTCGTTGCTTGAACTTCTGCAAGGCAAACTTTCCGATAGTATTATGAAAGTGGTGACGGACCCCCAAAATGGCTTGTTCCCGCAGAGCAAAGAAATCTCTTTTGATTGCGACTGTCCCGATTGGGCGAGCATGTGCAAACATGTTGCCGCCGTTTTTTATGGCGTCGGAGCGAGACTGGATACTCAACCCGAGTTACTCTTTTTATTACGCGGCGTCGATCACGAAGAATTAATCACAGCCGATGCAGAAAACGCAGTGAGTGCAGCGGTGGGCGAAGCAGGTGGCAAGCACCTGGAATCCGATGATCTCGCCGACATTTTCGGCATCGATATCGAACAGAAAACCACAAAAATATCACGAAAAAAAGTCTCGCCCAAAAAGTCTTCAAAAAAGAAAGCCACTAAAAAGAGGGCAGCAAAGAAATCGGTTAAGAAAAAGTCTACAAAAAGGAAATCTGCAAAGAAGACCTCCGTCAAAAAGAAGGCCTCCGTCAAAAAGAAGACCTCCGTCAAAAAGAAGGCGGTCAAGAAAAAAACCGTTACGAAAAAGCCTGCCAAAAAGAAGGCCACCAAAAAGAAAAGTGTTAAGAAGCAAGCAGTAAAAAGAGTACATCCAGGAAGAAAGTTCCTAAAAAGGACAAACAAAGGTGTCAGGAACCTTTAATTTCGGTTTATGGGTATTTATCGAAACAAAGGTGTCAGGAACCTTTAATTTCGGTTTATGGGTATTTATCGAGTAATTATTGTTCTTTCGAGTCACAACTGATTGACTTTTTGGGTGAAACTACGATAAAAGGTTCCTGACACCTATAATTTCTCACCTATAATTTCTGCAGCATTCCCAAAGCGGCTTCACCAGTCTGCTCGCCTGCCTGCCGACGCTGCTGAAACCAACCACACCCGAATCGGTGCAGGAAGCCTTCGCACGAGTCTGCGCCAAAGATGTCAGCGAGTGGATCAAGACGAACTTCAACTCCACCGTATCCTCCCGACGCCAAGCCGTCTATCAAGAACACCAATCAGTCCTGAAAAACGCAACAATACCAACAACAACTTAAGAAATTTAACAGGCCAGGTTCAGGCCGTATTCATCATCAACACGTTCAATGACGGCTTGTCTGAGTTTATCGGAAAGCTCTCGGTAATTGGCTGCTAAATCGAGGGTAGATATTTTTGATTCCCCCCAGAAGATCAGCCAGGGCAGACGTAATGACTGATCGCATTAGCTCTGCTACTTCTTCGGTATCAAACGGGGAATCGGTCCCGACTAATTCTTTGAGAATCGCAGCCGGATCGTTTGCTTTGAGAGCATAAGTCCCGAAGGCACGCAAATGGATCGGTTCGAAATCGGCATCACGCAGCATAATTGGGTTGGGTATTCCCCATTTCAGATCGGTAATGCTGATCGTATTGACAAAATAAAATTCGGATTTGAACGGGTTGTCGAATCCATGTTTCTAGTCTTGCAGCGTTCCCAAAATTGGCAAGTTATCGGTTGTTAACTGATAATTCCCCGACTCAAAAGTATCAGCTAGTTCGCCTCGATGAACGAATACAGCCATTTGACCGGGGCGGACAATTAATTCTGTCCCGTTTTATATCTGATTATGATACCTTGGAAATCGCCAGACGAGCGTATGATGGGAATCATCAATCCATTCGACAATGTCGATTAACTCTGCACGAAGTTTATCAAAAAAACATCTTGTTTCCCTCGAATAATTTCCGTCATTAGCAAGAACGGTTATCTATTGTTAACGAACGATCCGTTTTATGGTACAATAATTATGTTTCAGCAGAAACCATTCAAGAAGAGTTGGTCCCAAACTTACGGAAAATATAATTGATGAAAATAATACTGGCGAACCCACGCGGTTTTTGTGCGGGGGTTAACATGGCAATTCAATGTCTTGAGGAATGCGTCAAACTGTTTGGCACGGGCATCTTTGTGTATCACGAAATTGTTCACAATAAAACTGTGGTCGAGCAGTTTTCCAGACAGGGAGTTACTTTCGTTGATTCTGTTGAAGAGGTTCCGGAAGGCTCGATTCTATTATTTAGTGCCCACGGCGTTTCCCCGGAAATCCGCAGACAGTCTGCAACGCGAAACCTGCAGACAATTGACGCGACCTGTCCGCTGGTGACGAAAGTTCATGCAGAGGCGATTCGTTATGCCCGTGATCATTATCACATTCTTTTGATTGGACACCAGGGCCACGACGAAGTGATCGGCACGATGGGCGAAGCTCCTGAAAGTATCACGTTGGTGGAAACGGCTGAAGATGTCGAAAATCTTTCGTTCCCTGCGGAGGCAAAAATTGCGTACCTCACACAGACCACGCTCAGTGTTGAAGAAACGCAGGTGGTTGTTTCACAATTGAAGCAGCGGTACCCGAATATCGAATCGCCCCCCAAAGGAGATATCTGTTATGCAACAACGAACCGTCAGCACGCGGTTTCGCAGTTAACGCCACAGGCAGACTTGGTGCTTGTGTTGGGAAGTCAGAATAGTTCTAACAGCAGACGGTTGCAGGAAATTGCAGCCAGCATGAACACGGCTGCTCATTTAATTGATGGCGTTGATGAAATACAACCCGACTGGCTGGCAGGCATTGAAACCGTTTTAATTACCGCAGGGGCAAGTGCTCCCCAGGTGGTTGTGCAGGAGTGTATCAATTATTTAGTTAAAAATTACGGGGCGGAACTGGAAGAAATTACAACGAGAGAAGAGCATGTTACCTTTCCGATTCCGAAAGAACTTCGAAAAATCCAGGCGACATCCTGATGAATGTGAAAGCCGAACTGTCGCAATCTCAAAAAGCTTATCTGGCATTGAACCTGATCAAAGGGGTTGGGCCGAGAATGCAGATGGTACTTTTGGAAACGTTCGGCTCTGCAGAAAATGTACTTTCAGCATCGGTTGCTTCTTTGAGTCAGGTGCGAGGAGTTGGCGATAAAGTAATCAACGCGATTCGTGAAACAAACCCTTACGATGTTGCCCGCAGAGAGTATGAAGAATGTGAAAAACTGGGCGTGGGCGTGTTGACATGTGATGATGAGCATTATCCAATTTCGTTAAATGAGATTTTTGATCCACCGATTGTAATTTATCAGAAAGGGGCGATGGAACCTGCTGACCAGCTTGCTGTTGCGATTGTCGGTTCAAGAAAATGCACGCCGTACGGAAGGCGGATCGCAGAAAAGTTATCAGCCGGTCTTGCAAGAGCAGGCGTGACAATTATCAGCGGACTGGCCAGAGGCATTGACGCGATTGCTCATCGGGCAGCGATCAAAGCGGGTGGGCGAACGATTGCAGTTTTGGCGAATGGCCTTGCGATGACTTATCCGCCCGAACATGCAGACCTTGCTGAAGAAGTTTCTCAACATGGAGCCGTTCTTACCGAATCTCCTTTACAGATGCAGCCAACACGTGGATTATTCCCGCAGCGAAATCGAATTGTCTCCGGTCTTTCGTTGGGAGTTATTGTGATTGAAGCATCGAAAACAAGTGGCACCTTACATACAGCCAGGCATGCGATGGAACAGGGGCGAGAAGTTTTTGCTGTCCCCGGTCCCATCGACAGTCGTGAAAGTGAAGGTTGCCATCATTTAATTCGAGATGGCGTTAAACTGATTCAAGGCGTTGATGACGTTTTACAGGAACTGGGACCGTTGATCGAACCGGTTCAATCAACGCAATCAACAGAAGCAAACCATGTCGAAGTCAGAGTCCCGCGTGAATTGAATTTGAGCCAGCAGCAAACAGATATCCTTAATCTACTCGGAGCAGAACCGTCTTCTGTTGATTCGATAATCGAACAGGCAGGCATCGAACCATCGCGCGTTCTTTCCACATTGACAATTCTGGAAATGAAACGACTTATTGAAAGACTGCCCGGAAATCAAATTTTACGCATCCCGCGGTAGATTGGTAGCGTAAAAGTGGCAGGATAATTATTACCACGAAAAAGAAAGGAATAAACCACAGAGACTCAGAGAACACTGAGGCAAAACAAAAAGAGGTGTATGAATAATTGATAAAATATTTCACGCAAAGACTGGTCAGAGGCAAAGAAAAGAAAGAAATTGAACCACGAATGAAATCGTATAAACAAAGATGAAATCATTCCACCACACCTTTGGTTTTTCAGTTCGTCGTAGGATGGCGTGCTTGCACCCATCTTCGCGTTCTGAGTTGCGTTCAATGAAAATTAGAAAGTAAATCTGTTATAATTGTGCCATTGATTCACCAGCATGAGACTGATGAACTGGAGACCGTATTTGATGGGTGCAAGCACGCCATCCTACAGCTTGAGATGAAGCTTCCAAAATAATTTATCGTGTTAATTGGTGCCTATTCGCGGTTCAACTCCTTGCTTGATCCCGGTTATTGCTTACTAAAACTAAAAAGGTAAAGGTATGTTTTTCTTGCGATTTACTACTTCTATTCAACTGTTTTTAATCCTGGCTCTTGGACCGGTTTTCAATTCGGTGGTCTATTCTGCGGAAGCATCGGATGCGATTGTTGAGGTGATCGAGATAACCGCAGATAACTGGGACGATGTTGTTCCAGCAGGGAAGGAAATGGATGCGATTGTTGGCGATTTGGTGTTGAAAAATAAATACGTCACCGCAGTTATTGCCCAGCCGCTTGCCTCCCGCCATGCGAATATGACGGTCCCTTCGGTTGCAGGTTGCCTGATTGATTTTACGATCAACGAACAACCCAGCGATCAATTGAGTGCTTATTACCCCGGTGCAAAAAAGTATCCTTTTCGTTCATGGGAAATCTTGGATGCAAAATATCAGCCGATTGTTCTTCAAAATGGGACCGCTCAAAACAACTCGGGAATACGAATAGAAGTCAAAGCAAAGGGAGCGAAGGGACGAGCGGAATTGGTCGTCAGTTATTTATTGAAGCCGGATGCTCGTGAATTGTTTGTTGAACAGACTTATCGAAATCCAGACGAGGAAGAGTTGCCACTTTTTCTCATGGATGAAGTTCGGCTTGATGGGGGAAAAGAGGATCAACTGAAATCCCCCAACGGAACAAATGGCTTGTTCTGGATTGATGATCGGTTCTGGAAACAGGCTTACGGAATATCGTGCGATGAAAGATCGTGTTCTTCTCGCAGCGATTCCCGCAGGTCACTGCTTCGTTACGGGAGTCGGGGCAGTAAACCGGTGACCGTTTTGAAGCCGGGCGAAAAGCTGACACACAAACTGACCTGGCACGTTGCTTCCGACTTGTGTGATATCCAATCGCATCGGTCGCAGGCATCGGGCAACGCGGTCAGCACGACAGCCATTACTGTTCTGGCTTCAAAGAAGCGTCTACCTCATGCAAGGGTTGAATTAAAAAAAGAGGGGAAGTATGCGGGCACACTCTGGACCGATGGCAGCGGGCGTATTGATCAAAAACTGCCGACGGGGACTTATACTGCCAAGGTTTCTTTCCAGGGCGTTACTATAGTTGAAGTTTTTCCATTGAATGTTGAAAAAGGCGTGAATATTTTTGATATTGAAGCATCGTTACAGGTGGGAACATTACGGATCAATGTATTTGATGAACAACGTAATTTCCTGCCCTGTAAGGTTTCGCTGACTGGAAAAGCGAAATCGAATCAATTGAATTTCGGGCCGGAATCTGCTGATGCAAGAGTCAAAGACTTACTCTATCTTTACCAGGGACGAGAAGAAATTTTGCTTCCGATTGGAGAGTATGAAGCAATCATCAGTCGCGGACCAGAATACGATGCGATCTTCGCCGATGTGACGATCCAGCCGGGGGGAATGACTTCGCTCAAGCCGACACTGAAACGAGTTGTCGATACCACTGGCTGGATCAGCACCGATTTTCATAGCCATAGTAGTCCTTCGGGGGATAATACGGGCAGCCAACTCGGGCGGGTACTCAATTTACTTTGTGAGCATATCGAGTTTGCCCCTTGCACCGAGCATAATCGAATCGACACTTACGCCCCGCACATTCAAACGCTTGGTATCGAAAAATATCTTGCGACCTGTACGGGAATGGAACTGACCGGTTCTCCGTTGCCGTTGAACCATCAAAATGTTTTTCCATTGATTCTCAAACCGCATCAACAAGATGGCGGCGGTCCTTTGACAGATACCAGTCCTGAAAAACAGATTCAGCGGGCAGCCTTGTGGGATAACCGCAGCGACAAACTGGTACAACAAAATCACCCCGATATCGGATGGTTATTCTTCGATAAAAATGGTGATGGAAAACCAGACGGCGGTTATGCCGAAGCCTTCCCGTTCATTGAAGCGATCGAACTGCATCCTCTCGAATCGATCTTAGAACATTCTGCACAACATGAATATAAGGGACGCGTTCGAAATAATCGAATGGTCAACTGGTTGCAGTTGCTCAACCAGGGATATCGCATTACCGGAGTCGTTAATACGGATGCTCATTACAATTACCACGGTTCCGGGGGACTGCGAAACTGGGTCAAATGCTCGACAGATTTGCCCGGTGAAATCAAAACGTTGGAGATCGTTCATGCCACCCAGCAGGCTCACTGTATCATGTCGAACGGACCGTTTTTAAGTCTCACCATGAAAACGACGGATGACAATAAACCACTCGCCATTGCTGGGGACGAAGTGGTGGCGATATCAGGAAAGGTGGAACTTCATGTGCGTGTGCAATGCCCGAACTGGTTTGATATTGATCGTGTTTTTGTTCTGGTCAATGGGAAATTCCACGAGATTCATCAATACAACAGAGTGAATCATGCGAAGAAATTTCAAAACGGTGTTGTGAAATTCGATCAGAAGCTACTGCTGGAATTAAAAAAAGATGCTCACATTGTGGTTGTCGCTGCGGGAGAGAAGTCGCAACTTGGGCCAGTGTTCGGTCCCGCCTGGGGAAAACAGCGACCGATGGCAGTTTCCAATCCGATTTTTGTCGATGTTGACGCAGGTGGATTTGAACCCAATCTTGATCCCATTTACGGTTTGTTACCGGTAAAGGGGAAATAGAAACGACTGAAAAAACCGGAACGTGTGCCGTTAATAGTCATTAGGCTCTTATAGGGGCCAAGTTGTACTATTTGAGCCAAGCTTTTAATCAAATCGAAATGCCAGCCGTAGGGTGCGTTACAACCTTAAGTGTTACCACATCTTTTGTTTGGCATGGAAAATCATTAATACATTGGGATATTTGCGATGACTTTGAGGCGTATTTCCATGTACTCATCGTT
>Ga0316208_1001839_pt1 | contig 18738 bp, 14 predicted proteins | sample 3monopyrite_MG_FD_204944 | JGI IMG/M metagenome (GOLD analysis project Ga0316208, IMG submission 204944) | Microbial mat bacterial communities from mineral coupon in-situ incubated in ocean water Damariscotta River, Maine, United States -... | ecosystem: Environmental > Aquatic > Marine >...
CGCAACCGCCGGCTGTGGGGCAACTGGTCGGGCGAATCCGAGTTTGATTCTCCGTGAATCTGCCGGCCGGGCGGACCATCTATAAATCTGGCATGGAAAACCAACTGCCACCGATCACTGGTGTGCTCGAAACCGTGCTGTACGCGGCGGACCTCGATGCGGCGCTGGGTTTTTACCAAGGCGTGATCGGGCTCGAACACATCTCGGGCGATGCTGCACTCTCGCTCGGCTTCCGGGTCGCGGCCGATGCGGTCCTGCTCATCTTTGACCCCGCGAAGAGCGGCACGCCGGGCCGAGATCTCCCCAGCCACGGCTCGACGGGGACAGGCCATATCGCGTTTCGAATCCCCGATGACGCATACGACAATTGGCTCGCCCGGCTCGAATCAGCAGCGATCCCGATCGAACACCAAGAGCGGTGGGAACCCGAAAACCCGGAAAATCCCCGGTCGATCTATATCCGCGACCCGGCCGGCAACTCCGTCGAACTGATCACCCAAGACATCTGGCGGTAGCCGATGTTCTGGGCTCAATAAACTTTGCGATGTTCCGCCCTGGGTGCCGTGAGCCGATGGCCGGGCTCACGCTGAAACATATCGCCGGTTCGGAGACGCCGGCCGGCATAAAGTGCGCAAAGGCGGATCAGGAAATTGCAACCCGCGGCTCGGAAGAGGAACCTGTGGAATGATCGAGATCAACAATCTCCGAAAAGTGTTCGGCCCCATCGTCGCCGTCGATCGGCTCACGATGTCGGTCGGCAAAGGCGAAGTGCTGGGGTTCCTCGGGCCAAACGGCGCCGGGAAAAGCACGACGATGAAAATGATAACCGGATTCCTGACCCCCAGCGCGGGCACCGCGTCGGTCTGCGGGCACGATGTCAAAGCCGCCACACTCGCGGCCCAACGCACGATCGGGTACCTCCCCGAAGGCGCACCAGCCTACCCCGATATGACGCCGGAAAGCTTTCTGCGGTTCGTCGCGGGTGTCCGCGGGCTCCGGGGCAAGGCCGCCAAGACCAGAATCGAAACCGCCGCCGATCTCGTGCAACTCCACGGCGTGATGCGGCAACCGATCGAGACGCTCAGCAAGGGCTTCAAGCGTCGAGTCGGCTTGGCACAAGCGATTTTGCACGACCCGGATGTGCTGATTCTTGATGAACCGACCGACGGGCTCGACCCCAACCAGAAGCACGACGTCCGCCAGCTCATCCGCCGGATGGCGGGCGAAAAATGCGTCATTCTCTCGACGCACATCCTCGAAGAAGTCGACGCGGTCTGCACCCGGGCCGTGGTGATCGCGCGCGGGTCGATCGTCGCCGACGAGACACCCGCCTCGCTCCGGGCCCGAGCGGCGAACCACAACGCCGTCACGCTCGTCGTCACCGGCGAGCACGCGGGCCTGGTCGGAGCATTGCGAACCCTGCCCGGCGTGGCGGGCATCGACGACCCACGCAGCTCGGGAGCCGAGTTCCGGTGCCGCGTCTTCGCAAGCAAAGGCAAAGAAATTGCCCCCGCGATCGCACAGAAGATCCGCTTACTCGGGCTCACGCTCGACCGCCTTGGCGTCGAACAGGGCAATCTCGACGAAGTGTTCAGAGAGATCACACTCAAGAACAAACCCGAAGAGGAGGTGGCGGCATGACGGGACTCACTGCGGTATTCAAGCGCGAACTCGGCGGGTATTTCTCTACCCCCGTCGCCTACGTCTTCATCGTGATCTTCCTGATCCTCGCGGGGATCTTCACCTTCCAACTCGGCAACTTCTTCAGGATCGGCCAGGCCAACCTGAGCCCGTTCTTCAACTTTCACCCCTGGCTCTACCTCTTCCTCATCCCGGCCCTTTCCATGAGACTCTGGGCCGAGGAACGAAAAAGCGGGACCATCGAATTGCTGCTCACACTCCCCATCGCCCCATCGGGCGCGGTGGTGGGCAAGTTCCTCGCCGCCTGGCTCTTTACAGGCATCGCGCTGGCGCTCACCTTCCCGCTCTGGGTCACCGTCAACGTGCTGGGAGACCCAGACAACGGCGCCATCTTCACAGGCTACCTAGGCAGCCTGCTCATGGCGGGCGGGTTCCTTGCGATCGGCGCAACCGTCAGCAGCGCAACCAAAAGCCAGGTCATCGCGTTCGTCGTCTCCGTCGTCCTCTGCTTCGCGCTGCTCCTGCTCGGGTTCGGCTCGGTCCAAGAGTTCTTCTCGGGATGGATGCCCACGCCCGTCCTCGACACGCTCAGCACGTTCAGTTTCCTCACCCAGTTCGACATGCTGAGCCGGGGTGTTATTGAAGCGAGATCGGTCGTCTTCTTCGCCAGCCTCATCGGCTGCCTGCTCGTTGCAAACACCATCATTGTTGATCTCCGCAAAAGCGCCTAAGAGAAAGGGGATTGCAGATGTCAAAGACCATCGGACTCATCTCCATCGTCATGCTCATCGCCCTGTTTCTGGGCGTAAACATCACCGCCGACCGCGCGCTCTCGGGCAACCGCATCGACCTCACCCAAGGCCGGCTCTACACCATCCAGCCCGCGACAAAGCGCATCGCCCGCTCACCCGATGAACCCGTCCGCTTCACGCTCTATTACTCCAAAGACCTCGCAAGGGGCATCCCACAGATCGAAACCTTCGGCCGGCGCGTGACCGGGCTGCTCGAATCCATCGCGTCCGCGTCAAACGGCAAGGTCCAACTAGATATCGTCAACCCCGAACCCTTCAGCGAAGCCGAGGACGAGGCCGTAGCCGAGGGCATCACCCCGCAGCCAATAAGCCAGATCGACAACATCTACTTCGGGCTCGTCGCCACCAACTCCCTGGACGGCCGAGAGATCATCCCGCTCTTCCGTCCAGACGAAGAACGCTTCCTCGAATACCGGCTAGCGCAGATCATCACCAAACTCGCAAACCCCGACAAGCCCCGACTCGGCGTGCTCACAGGCCTGCCCATAACAGGCGGGTTCGATCCACAGTCCCAACGCCCAACCCCCGAGTGGAGCATTCTCCGCGAACTCCGCGTCTCGTTCGATGTCGAGATCATCGCCCCCGACGCGGCCACCCTCCCGGCCAACCTCGACGCGCTCATGATCGTCCATCCAAAGGGGCTCAGCCGAAGCCTGACCTACTCGATCGACCAATTCATCCTCGCGGGAGGCGGCACGATCGTCTTTGTCGATCCTGTCGGCGAAGCCGAGCAGCAGCAACAGCAGATGGGAATCCCCCTCGGGCCGGATCGCTCGAGCAACATGCCCGAAATCTTCGCCGCGTGGGGCCTCTCGATGGACCCGACCCAGATCGTGGGCGATCTCAAACTCGGCATCAGCGTCCGCGCCCCAGGCCCCGGACAGGAAATCGTTCCCTACGTCATCTGGCTCAACATCACTGAAAATCAACTCGAAGCCGACGACCCCGTCACCGGCAATCTCACCAGCATCAATCTCGCATCCGCGGGCGGGCTCACGCTCTCCGATGACGCCCCGGCGACATGGGAACCCCTCATCCGCACGACCGATCAATCCGCGACGATCCCCGTCGCCAGCGTCCAAGGCTTCCCCGATCCCAAAACACTTCTCAATAATTTTTTCCCCGACGGCGAGCAACGCGTCATCGCCGCCCGGCTCACCGGAAAAGTCCCAAGCGCTTTCCCCGATGGGACGCCATCAGCCCAAGACCCCCAAGCCGAGCCGACCAAGCCGGCAAGCGCCCATCTCGCACAAGCAGCAGATCCGATCAACGTCATCGTCGTTTCCGATGTCGACATGCTCGAAGACGGCGGCTGGGTCCGTGAGATCCGCGTGGGCAACACCCTGCTCGGCTACGACATCCTCGCAGACAACGGCGCCTTCGCCCTCAACGCCGCCGAGCAAATGGCGGGCAGCCGGGATCTTCTAGAACTCCGGGGCCGGGGTTCGTTCAGCCGGCCCTTTACGCTTATAGATGAGATGCAGCGCAAGGCCGAGACCGAGTATCTCGCCAAAGAACAGACCCTCACCGAAGAAATCGAGCAGACCCGACGGCGGATCAACGATCTCCAGTTAGCGCGCACCGACACGGGCTCGGCCTCGCTCATCCTCACCCCCGCCCAGCAGGCCGAGGTCGATGATCTCGAAACCGTGCTGCTCGAAAAACGCAAAGAACTCCGCCAGGTCCAACTCGATCTGCGAAAAGACATCGAGGCCCTTGAAACAAGGCTCAAACTCATCAACACCGGGCTCGTCCCCGTTCTGCTGTGCCTGTTTGCCCTCTCGCTCGGCGGCTACCGCGCCATCAGACGCCGAACCGATAGAAACCGCGGGAGCGGCCGATGAACATCAAAAATCTAATCGCCCTGTTCGTGCTCACCGCATTGTTCGTTGTCGGTGCATGGTTCGCCGCGTTCAAGCCGGCCCCCACACCCGCCCCCGCAAGCGGAGCATCCCAAACATCAAAGGGCGATCGGCTCGCACCCGCGCTAACCGAGCGCGCAACCGATGCCGCCCGCATCACGATCACTTCGGGAGATTCCATAACAGAACTCGCGCTCGAAGGCGACACCTGGACCGTCGCAACCAAGGCGGGATACCCGGCCCAGCCCGACCGAGTCCGCCGTCTGATGACAACCCTCAGCGAGTTGCGTGCCGTCGAATCCAAAACCAGCAAGCCCGAGTTGCACAGCCGCCTCTCGCTCAATTGGCCCGATGAAACAAAGCCCGGCCAAGACGAGTTCAGCCCGCGCCCAACGCTCGTGCATATCTCCGATACCGCCGGCGATGACATCGCCGCGATCGTGCTGGGAGCAACAAAGTTCATCGGCAGCGATCCCAAGCAATACGCCCGACTGCTCGCCGAGAACCAAACCTGGCTCACCAGCGGAAAAATCGACACCCCGACCAACGCCATGGGCTGGCTCAACGCCCGATTCATCGAACTCCCCCGTGATAGCGTCCAGTCGGTCACCATCACCCACCCCAACAGCGAAACGCTCCGCCTCACCCGCGACGCCGCCGACGCCGATTTCACGATTGCCGACATCCCCGACGGCATGACAATCACCAACACCGCCCTCGCCAACAACACCGGCTACGCCCTCGCCTTCGTCAACTTCACCGACGTAGATCTCCCCGGCGAGCCCCAACCAGACCCCGTGAGCGCCGAATTCACCACCTTCGATGGCTTGAAAATCACCCTCGCCATCAACCAGATCCGCGAACAAGGAAAAACCGTCGCCGGCTGGGTCACCGCATCCGCCGCCGGCCCGGAAAGCGAAGCCATAAATGACCAATTCGAGGCATTCCGCTTCCAACTGCCCCTCGGGATCATCGAGAGCCTGACAAGAAAACCCTCCGATCTGCTCGAAGAATTCGACCCCCAAGAAGCCGGCCCCGCGATGCCCGGCCCCGGCCTGCCACCCCCCGACTAGAGCATCTACGAAGCAGGCGTGGCGTATGGGAGTGCTGCTCTTTGTGCCACCGACCTGTCTTCAGGTCAATGTTCTTGCTTGCCGGGTGCCGCGACTCGCCGTCTTCGGCGCAGCCGTGTCTTCGCTCGTTACCATTGTGTCACGACGAATCCACCCGATTCACACCCAAAATGCAACCCAACACCCGGCCTGCGCAGTATCCTCTCTCGGTAAGACCCAAGGAGACTCACGCATGGCCAAAGCCGTCGTAGACCCCGATGAGATGCGCCAGTTCGCGATGGCGCTAAAAAAATTCACCCAGCGCCTCAACAGCGACATGACCGCCATGAACGGCAAAATGATGTCGCTCGGCCAGAGCTGGCGCGACCAGGAACACGATAAATTCGCCGCCGAGTTTGAAGAAACACTCCGCGCGATGTCGAGGTTCACAAAGTCGGCCGAGGAACACATCCCCTTCCTGCTCCGCAAGGCCGAGCGGGTCGAAGAATATCTCCGGCAGCGCTAGCACACACAGTTTCATCGCCGCCCGATGCGCAACCACCGAGGCCGGCCTGAAAGGGAATGATCCAAGATGGCGAAGCGTGCAAAGGTCTACGCCGTCGACGCGCTCAAGCGTTTCCGCCCCGCGCTCATCGCCTTCATCGATGAATGCACCGTCGCGCTCGTCAGCGCCGAAGCCGACGTCGGCCGCGTCGTCATGCACATCCGCAACAACCGTTACCCATACTGGAAAAAACAGATCCGAGTCCGGCAAGACGAATTCGTCCGCGCAAAGAGCGAACTGGCGATGAAGAAGATCATGCACGACCCAGACGACGCCCGCTCCGACGTCGACCAGGTCAAAGCCGTCGAAAAAGCCCGACGCCGCGTCGCAGAAGCAGAAGAAAAAACCCTGCTCTGCAAGCAATGGGCACGAAAACTCGAACAAGAACAAAGCAACTTCCAAGGCCAGGCCAGCGCCCTGCGCCGGATCCTCGAAACCGACACCCCCCACGCCATCGCCGAACTCGACCGGATGGCGGGCGCGCTAGAAGACTACCTCAAAATGGGACCCGCCCGCACCGCAAGCAAGCAATCCAAAGCATCCAAAGACCCCGAATCCGCCCCAAAAGATCGTCCAACAAAGGATGAAACACCATGAGCATGAGCGCATCCAAAGGCATGATCTCCGACGCCGCCAAGCAACTCATCGATGCGTGGCGCATCGCAAGGCGAGACTGGGACGACGAGACCGCGAGACGATTCGAAGCCGATTTCCTAGAGCCGATCAGCCCCAAAATCCGCGGCACCGTCGCAGCGATCGACAAACTCGCAACCCTCGCAACCCGGGCCCAGAGAGACTGCGAATAACCCCGATCAATCCCGAAATCCCCGACAGAACCCGGCCCGCAGACCCATCCCTCTGTTAGACTACCCCTGCACGCGCAACCCACCATGACGACCGCCCAGACTCCACAGCACGAAGGCCCCGCGACACCCGCCGCCCCCGGGTCGCTCGCCGCGCGTCAGCGTGAAGCCGTCGCCGCGCTCGTCGAACTCCGTCGGACACGCCAAACCAAAGCAACCGATCTCGATACAACTCTCTCCTCCGCAATCCAAGCCGCGGAGTCAGCCTTCACGGCCTCGATAAATCGAGCCGGCGAAGACCTGCAAACCGGGAAAGACACCGTCGCGCACAACCGCAGCACGCTTCTCAAAAATACCGAAGCCGCGTTCGAGGAACAATCCGCCCAGGCATCGGGCGCACACAGCAAGGCCCGAGATGAAGCCATCGAACGCCTCGATTCCGAGCAACGCATGGCGGAAGAAAAACTCCGCGACGCCGCCTGGCTCGCCGAGGCAAGCTTCGAGGGCGGCAGCGAGCAGCCAAGGCTCGAACTCGAACGCGTCAAAGGCATTGTCCGTGAAGAATTCTCCAAACTCACATCCATCGAAGCACACGCCCGCAGGCTCGCCGGCCCGCGCGTGCCCATGCCGCCCTGCGAACCAGACCCCGCCGCAATCCCGCCCCCCAAACAACCGGTCAGCCAAGACACCCCCGCCCTCGACTCGCTCATAAAGGAACGAGAACAGGCCAACACCGAATTCAAACGGCTCAGCGGCCTGACCCTCCACGCGTTTGTGCGCTCGGGTGGGCTCATCGTCTTCATCATCCTCGCGTTCGCCGGTGCGGGCGTCTATCACGGCCTGACCACGGGCCTAGCACAGCCGTTGCTCACAGTCGCCTTCGCCGCGGCCGCGGGTGTCGCGATGCTCCTCGTCGCCCTGCCCGTGCGCATGCTCGCGCTGGCAGGCACACGCCGCCGGGTCGGGCCTCTCGCAAATAGCCTCCGCAACGCCCGCGCCTCAGGGCTCACCGCACTGCGGAACGCGGATTCATATAAAAAACAGATCGAATCCGCCATCACCCAGCGCAAGCAGGCCGAGGTCGACGCCGGCCAGCAACGCTATCAAAACCGTCTCTCGAACGTCAAAGTCCGCCGCGAGCAGATCCTCGCCCGCCTCGACCGCAAGCACTCCGTCCTCGCAACAGAAAACGCCAAACGTTTGACCGTCAAACTCGCCGACATCGAAACCAAAGCCGACGCGAAACTCCAGGAACTCGAATCGGCCCACGCTGCCGCCATCGCCCAGGCCGACGAGACACACAAACAAACAATCACCGACACTAATCATGCGCACAAAAACGCCCACGCCGAACTCAACGCCGCGTGGCACGCATGCGTCGAGCATGCACAATCGTGCGTCGATGAATCCATCGCCGAGATGAACGCCGCCTGCCCCGAGTGGTCCCACCCTGCCTGGCCGGCCCATTCGGTCAACGCAGCCTCGCCCGCGATCCGAGTTGGCTCATTCTCGATCGGTGCGCTCGAAGGCGACCGCGATAGCACAGTCATCGACCCGCCCGCCCTGCTCGACACCCCCACCCACGCGTCGCTCATCGTGCGCACCGGGCCCGACGGCAGAGACGACGCGCTCGATACCCTCCGCAACACCGTCCTGCGCGCGCTCACGGCCCTCCCCGCCGGCAAAGTCCGCCTCACCATGATCGACCCCGTCGGGCTCGGCCAATCCTTCGCGGGTTTCATGCGGCTCGCCGACCACGACGAACGCCTCGTCGATTCCAAAATCTGGACCGAACCCCGGCACATCGAGCAGCGCCTCGCCGATCTGACAGGGCACATGGAAACGGTCATCCAGAAGTACCTCCGCAACGAGTTCGAGTCCATCGAGGCTTACAACCAAAAAGCGGGCGAGATCGCCGAGCCCTACCGATTCTTGGTCATCGCCGATTTCCCCACCGGCTTCTCCGAACAGGCCGCACGCCGGCTCACCAGCATCATCGAATCCGGCCCGCGCTGCGGCGTCTTCGTGCTCGTCCACCACGACCCCCGCGGCAAACTCCCTGAAACAATCACCAAGGGCGATCTCGACGCCGGCTGCTCGGTCATCGAACGCCGCGACAATACCTTCATCTGGAACGACACCGCCTACGACTCGCTACCGCTCACCCTCGAACCCCCGCCCTCCGATACCCAGACCGCCGAGATCCTCGACGCCGTCGGCAAGGCCGCCCTCGAATCGGGCAAGGTCGAGGTTCCCTTCCGCACGCTCGCGCCGCCGGACGATTCCCAGATGTGGTCATTGAACTGCTCGTCTCAGCTCTCAATCCCGCTGGGCAGAGCCGGCGCCACAAAGCTCCAACGCCTCAAACTCGGCAAGGGCACCAGCCAGCACATCCTCATCGCCGGCAAAACCGGCTCGGGCAAATCGACCCTGCTCCACGTCATGATCACGGCCGGGGCGCTCTGGTACAGCCCAGACGAACTCGAGTTCTATCTAGTCGACTTCAAAAAGGGCGTCGAGTTCAGCGCCTACTGCGGCGGGATGCTCCCCCACGCCCGCGCCATCGCCATCGAATCCGACCGCGAATTCGGGCTCAGCGTGCTGCATCGCCTCGATGAAGAACTCAAACGCCGGGGCGATATGTTCCGAGACCTAGGCGTGCAAACCATCGGCGCCGCGCGCGATGCCCTCATCGCCGCAGGCCGAACCGAGACCATCCCGCGCACGATGCTGGTCATCGACGAGTTCCAGGAGTTCTTCACCGAAGACGACAAAATCGCCCAAGACGCCGGGCTGCTGCTCGACCGGCTCGTGCGCCAGGGCCGGGCGTTCGGGATGCACGTTTTCCTCGGCAGCCAGACCCTCAGCGGCGCGTATTCGCTCGCCCGGAGCACCGTGGGACAGATGGCCATCCGGATCGCGCTGCAATGTTCCGAGACCGATTCGTACCTTATTCTCAGCGAGGACAACGCCGCCGCCCGCCTGCTCAACCGCCCCGGCGAAGCGATCTACAACGATGCCAACGGCATGATCGAGGGCAACAACCCGTTCCAGGTCTGCTGGCTGCCCGATGCCGAGCGCGACGCGATGCTCGAAAAGGTGCGCACGCGGACGGCCCAAACACCCCCCACCATCGACACCCACACGATCGTGTTCGAGGGCAATGTCCCGGCCGATCTCGCCGACAACCAACCCCTCGCCAGCGCCCTTCTGCCCGGGGCGGTTCCCGTGCGCGCCGCCCGGGCCTGGATCGGCGAACCCGTAGCGATCAAGCCGCCCACCGGGGCCCATCTCCGCCGGCAGGCCGGCTCGAATCTGCTGGTGCTGGGCCAACAAGACGAAACCAGCCGGGCGATGCTCGCCTCGGCGCTCGTCGGGCTCGCCGGGCAGCATGCCGCCGACCCCGCCGGCGTAAAAATCGCGTTCCTAGATTCGACCCCGCCCGATGATGCCGAGGCCGATGCGGTCGACGACATCGTGCGCACGCTCGATGATGCCGGCCCGCTCAAAGTTTCCTTCGGCCGGGTCCGCCAAGCCGGGGGTTTGCTAGCCGAGTTTGAAGCCGAGCGACTTCGGCGTGAGGAAGACGATTCCGCCGCGCACAAACCGTGGTATCTTTTCATCCTCGGCTTGCAACGCTTCCGCGATCTCCGCCAAAAAGAGGACGATTTCTCGTTCTCGCTCTCAGATGGCGATGATGACGACGACGCCGGCGGCTCGCCCGCCGAGCATCTAGCCAACCTCCTCCGCGACGGCTCCGCCCTCGGGCTGCACATCATCGCGTGGTGCGATACTTCTGCGAGCCTTTCGCGGACGCTCGACCGCCGGGGCATCGGGCAGTTCGAGCAGCGGGCGGTGCTCCAGATGAGTTCGTCGGATTCGTCGAACATCATCGACACCCCCGCCGCGGGCAAACTGGGCATGAACCGGGGGCTGCTGTTCAACGAAGAACTCGGAACGCTGGATAAATTCAGGCCCTACCGCATGCCCTCGCAGGATCTTGTCTCCAAAGTCGCGGTCTCGCTGGGCGGCTCTGCGAGCGGTTAGCCGACGCGAACAACAATCTTTGTGCGATGATTCGTGCAGGTTTCCGGCAAGCCGCGTTGCCGGTCCGGGCCCGCGGGTCGTAGGCTCTTGCGATTCAACGCCGCGAGTCGATGAGAGAGATCAAACGCGGACAATTCTGAACAAACGATCCGGCACGGAAGGAGCCCCCGGATGGGAGTCAAACAATCACTCGCGAAACTCTTTGGTATCTCGGGCAACTCGCCCGCCAGCCCGGCGGATCAAAGCGCGATAATCGATCAGGACCAAGTCAAGGCTCGTCAAGCGGTCTCGCCATCTAAACCCGTCGGCGTCGATATCTACGACGAAGATGACATCGATGCGGAGATCATCGCTGAATCGGGCGCGCACACCGACAGCCATCGGGAAAACGGCATGCAGCCCTCGGACGATCGGCCGCCGATCGTCGCGCCCCGTAACCGCCAGGAACTCATCAAGGAACTCCAGAAGAACTACACCGAAGTGGTCGGGCTTGTGCGCAAGGTCGATGACCATCTCGATACCCAGACCCACCGGTCCGAGCGCTTGCTGGAACTCGCCGAGCGATCGGCCCGGAATATGGATTCGCTGCCCGAGCTCGTCGAGCAGAACCGGCGGGTGGCCGATGCGCTCAATGATCTGATCGAACTGACCCGCGATGCGCGCACAAGGAGCGACGCGGCCGCAGAACGCCTCAATAAGACCGCCGTGCAACAACTCGAATCTGGGCAGCGCCAGACCTCGGCTTTGCAGACGATGCAAGCCACGATGCACCGCTCGGGCGAGGCCGAGAAGGAGATGGCGCGGTCGATCGGCGGTTTCAACGAGACGCTCACGGAGATGAGCGCCTCGACGCGTGATCTGGGCGACACGATCGGGCAATTGCGGGAAACAGATGCCGAGCGTGAGGCCGAGTTGGCGAAACTGGTTTCGTCGGGTCAGAAATGGCTGGTCGCGGCGGTCGTGTTCTGCGGGCTGATGGCGGTGGTCGTGCTGGCGCTGGTGGTCAACAAGGTCGTCTAGAGCAAACCCCGTCAATTCGTAGTGTGTGACTGTGCCACTGCCCTGTCCGCAGATCGGTGCTCTTTTGTACTTTGCCAGCGTTGCACGAAACACTGACCCGAAGACGGGTCGGTGGCACGATCCATCATGGCCGTGCACAATTGCAATCCCACACGGCCAAGATGGCCGTGGCACACAGTTGACGGTTGTGCGAACGTGCTCAAAAGAGCCGAGCCTCGGGGGCCGGTGCGATGATTTGGCGCTGCCGGCTTGCCATGCGGGGTTTGGGCCGCCATACTCACGATCATGCGCACAAACAAGATACCGTCGCTCATCGCCATCTCGCTGCTGGTTTCCGCTGCGGGGCTCTGCCAGACATCCTGCTCGGCCGGCTCGGCCGGCGATCTCCGGGGGTTCATCCTCGATGGGGATACGCAAGAATGGAGCGGCGGGCTCACGACCCGGGCGACGGCCGAGACAGTCTCGTTCCGGTTCAGCCCCGGCGAAGAAGCAACGCTGCAATCCAACGATGAGACAACCCGGCTGCTATTCGATCTTGATAATGACCCCGAGACAGGTGATCCGCTTGTAGGCCCGCCCGATGTCGGGACGCTGGGGATCGATCTCGAGATTTTGATGTCGCCGTTGCTGTCCGATCTGGACCCGCAGCGGGCCGCGAGCATCCGCAACCGCCGGCGTGAGCGCGGGCAGCCGGCGTCGGAGTTCAGTTCGGGCGTGCAGATCATCCGGCACAACGCCGACGGGTTGACGACCCGCCACGGGCACGCCGAGGTCGGGTTCTTTGCAACACCCACCTACGCGTCCGAGTTCTTTGAGGCCCGGCTGGATCGGACGGCACCGGCCCTTCGGGGCTCGGGGCTCGATACTGCGGGGACTGCCAAGGGCATCGTCTTGATGACGGGCGGCGCGGGCCAGGTTGTGCGCTACAGCGATCCCATCGTCTTTGTGCTGCCCGAGGCGGCGAGCGAAAAACGGCTCTCGAACCGGGGCATTCCCGAGCAGCCCTCCGGGACAATCCGCGTGCTGAGCATGAACGTGCTGCGCGGCAAGCCCAAGATCGAGCCGGCGCCGTTTGCCCGGCTCATCGCGGCGGTCGAGCCCGATGTGATCTTGTTTCAAGAGGCCGACGACTTTGAATCTCAGGCGCTCGAGGCCTGGCTGAGCGGGTTTGTCGGGCCCTTGCCGGGCAAGCACGAATGGGCCGCGGGCGTGTCGGAACTCTCGGGCGGGATGGCCGGTGGGGTTGGCGCGTGGGACGCGGTAGCGATGCCCGATCTTGGGGTAGCGATCGCGACGCCGCACGTTATTTCTGCGGTCTACGACGAGCCTGTGGAAGTCATCGACCCGACATCGGGGCGGACCCGGACCGTGCGCGCGCTGATGGCGCTCGTCTCGACACCCAACGGCGATCTGTTAGCGAGCACGGTCCACATGAAATGCTGCGGCTCTGCGGGCTCGCGCGAGGACCTCATCCGGTACGCCGAGGCGGGCGCGATCAACGAGGCGTTCGCGGCGGCGGTCGAAGATATCCGGGGCAACCTTGGACGAGATGTCGATGCGAAGATCATCGGGGGCGATATGAACCTGGTGGGCACGCGCGGGCCGCTCGAGATTCTGCGGGCCGGGCTTGCCTCCAACGGCGACGCGCTCGAGCCCGCGCCGACGAAAGTCATCGGCGATACCGCGATGTACACCTGGCGCAACGACCGGAGTTCGTTCGGGCCGGGCCGGCTAGATTGGTTCCTTACGGGCGATGCCCGAGTTGAGCAATCGTTCGCGCTCGACACCCGGCTGATCGACCCCGATCAGCTCGCGATGTGGGGGCTCAATCAGGACGATAGCGCGGTGAGCGATCATCTTTCGGTCGTTGTTGATCTCAAGCCGTGATACGGATTGGGAGCAGCGTACAGCAGTTGTATTGCTTTGGAGTGCAGCACTTTGTGCCACTGACCCGTCTTCGGGTCATTGTTCCTGCCCGTTTGGCGAAAAAACACTGACCTGAGGGCAGGTCAGTGGCACCAAGAAATTCTTCAGGTTGAGTAAGAGTGTTCTATGAAGGTCGGGGAGGATTTATTCATCTGACTCAGCCGGCGGTTCGACGACACGGAGCCGGCCTTCTTCGTCGCGTTTGAGCACGCCCATATCGCGGAGCGCGTTCTGGGCGGCCTGCTGCTCGGCCTGCTTCTTTGATTGCCCCCAGCAGGCCTCGTAGATATGCCCGGCGATCTCTACGCCGACCTTGAACGCCTTGGCGTGGTCCGGGCCTTTTTCATCGAGCACGCGATAAATGGGCGATTCACCCAGCACCGCCTGGGCGTGTTGTTGGAGGACGCTTTTGAAGTTCTGCTGGTGGCCGCTGCGCTCGGCTTCGTCGATGAACGGATCGAGCAGAGGCAGCAAGAAACCCTTGGCGGCGTCGAATCCTTTATCGAGATAGACCGCCGCGATGACCGATTCGAGGACCGCGGCCGCGAGCGAGCGGGGCAGATCCTCCTGCGTCTGCATCCCTTTGCCGAGGATGAGAAGTCTTTCGAGGCCCATGCGTTCGGCGACGTCGGCGCAGGTTTTTCGGGAGACGACCGTGGATTTTATTTTGGTCATCTCGCCTTCGAGCGCATCGGGGAAGAGCTGGTATATCCGCTCGCACACGATGACCCCGAGCACGGCATCGCCCAGGAACTCCATGCGTTCGTTGGAGTCGAGGCGAGATTCTGAGTGTGACGCGTGCCGTAGGGCGAGTTCGAGGTGGGCCGGGTCGTCGAAGACCACGCCCATCACCCGCTGCGCCTCGGCGATGAGTTCATCCATCGTCGGACCCTCCGCGTGCGAACGCCGGGCTGACCCTTTTACCCAAATGAGACACAGGGCGGATCAGATCGGCCACGCACCGCATGACAGAAATTCATACCGAGGAGGCTCGACGGCCGGCAAACAAACACCGATCGCGGAGCGAACCCGGAGATGCGAAAGCATCTACATGGTGTAGTATACGAAAATTCGAGACTGCGATCACGGAAAAGCACGGCCGATCGGGTTCAATAGGTGTGATTGCGTCCAGATAACGATCGGTACCCCGATTCAGCCGATCTTGAAGGGCCGATACTCGGGCCGGAGTGGTCGGGCCCCGACGGGCGGTCTATTGTTTCGGCCCGCGTGAGAAGTCTTCACGCGTGGCATCCGGAGACGAATCATGGCAGTTCACTATCCCCGTCGCGTCAGCCGCATCAAGAAGATCCGTAAGTGTGGCTTTCGTGCCCGCATGAAGACCAAGAGCGGTCGCAAGATCATCAACGCCCGTAGGCGTATTGGTCGCCAGCTCACTTCGATCTGATCCGCGTTCAAGATAGAGCGCAATTGCGCTGCCTTGCAGCCCTGATTCTGAGTACTTAAGGCGACCGATCGTCGCTTTTTTTATGCGCCGATACTTCGAGCGGCCTTGGTGAAAACTGATCAAAACTGGTCCGACTTGCCCGCACGGCCGCTTGCGGATCGTGTACATTGTTGCTTCGCCCCGCGAGTCGTCGCGGGCGCAGATTCGCAGGAGTGATGCATGTCATTGACGCCCTCAGATCAGGCCGGTCCCGATAGCAACGAACACACCGACGGGTCGCCTCCCGCCGGCAAGGGGGACAGGCCGATCCCACCGAGCGGTGGCTACCGCGAAGTCACGCTTCTGGCGGTGGTCGTGGGCGTGCTGATCGGCGTGGTCATGAACGCGTCGATCACTTACGCGGGCCTGAAGATCGGGTTCACGATCGGCGGATCCGCGATCGCGGCGGTGCTCGGGTTCGGCATCCTCAAGATGCTCCGCCGGGGCACGATCGTCGAAACCAACATCGTCCAGACGGTCGCCAGCGCGGTCAACACGTCCAACTCGGGCGTGATCTTTACCGTCCCGGTGCTGATCCTGCTCGGCTTCACGCTGACGTGGTCTGACGCGAACTTCTGGCTGCTCACACTCGCGTCGATCGCGGGCGCGATCATGGGGGCCGTGTTCATTATCCCGCTCCGCAAACAGATGATCGACATCGACCGGCTTCGCTTCCCGAGTGCGGTTGGTGTTTCAACGATTCTCAAAAGCCCCGGCGCGGGCGTGAAAAAGTTTGTCGTGCTCATGGTGGGCATCCTTGTCGGCGCGGCGGTCTACCTGCCCGCGGCGCTCCCGAATATCCCGAACCCTGTCAAGATCGACCCGGCCACGGTAGCCGAAGGCAAGATAGTTGCAGAATCGCCGCTCGGCGTGCTGATGGATCAGGGCCGCGTTGATGAAGAGGTGGCGCTCCGCGCTGTCGAGATGTCGGAATGGCTCGCAAACGAGAAGGCACCCGAATCTGTGATTGCACGCGGCAAGGCGTTGCAGGACCGCAAGGTGCTGCTCGGTGAGATATCCACGCTCTCCAAAGAGAGAGAGGCCGAGCGCCCCGCGATGCTCGAGGCGCTCAAAGAGATCGATGCGACGATCGAAGCGAACCCGGGTAAGGGGCATTCCGATGCTCTGATCCTGCTGGTCTATCGGATCGTAAATAAGATCTCAGTCGAAGAGGGTAAGCACGATAAAGACGGCAAACCCATCGCGGCATCAAAGTTGGCGCAACCGCCGGAATGGAAGGCGATCAAAGGAAAAGCCTACGGCTGGCCCAACGATCCGATCTTCGGGTATCAGGATTTCAACATCCGCCTGCCCGACGATTATGATTCCAAAGGGGTTCTCAAAGCCAATGTCGATCATGATGCCGATGGCAGGCCCGATCTCGCGGTCAGTGACAACTCGATCGACGTGGGCCGGATCTTCGGGATCCCCGGCCAGTTCGCATTGGTTTTCGCGATCGCGCCGCTTTCACTCGGTGCCGGCTATATCACCGGCAAGCCGGGGCTGATGGTGCTCGTCGGGGGCATCCTCGCGTACGTCATCGTCAACCCGGTGTCGTACAACCTTGGCTGGCTCCCCGCCGAGGTCGGGCCGGGTGATCTTGCGGATTGGGCTCGAACCGAGATCGGCAAACCGCTCGGCATCGGCATGCTTCTGGGCGGGGCGATGATGGGCGTGATCGCGGCGATGCCCGCGATCCTCGCGGCGTTCAAATCCATCGCGGGCGGTGGCGGCTCGATGCCCGGCAGCAAAGGCGGCCGGGACGAGATGGGCCTGGGCCCGATCGTCTTCATCGGCATCGGCGGGATCGCTATGCTCTTCCTCGCGGCCGACATGATGACGTCGCGTCCGATCAACTCGTACTGCCCCGTGACACTGCCCGAGAAGGAAGTCCTGATCGACACTTCGGTCGAATCAGTAGTGGTCAACGGGCAATCTATCGGCTTCGCCAGCGAAGCGGCACGCGAGACCTGGCTCGAATGGCCCGAAGAAACCAAGCAAGAAGTCTACAAAGACCTCGGGATGAAAAAAGGCTGGCTCCACGCGATGCCTTCCCATGTCCGCTCCGCGATCATCGCGATCATCGGGGCGTTATGGATCTGGTTCGCGGGTGTCATCATCGCACAATGCACCGGCATGACAGACTGGAGCCCCATATCGGGCCTTGCGCTTGTCACGGTGGTCCTCGTAATGTTGTTAGCAGGCACGGGGCAGGTGCTCGCGTCGGTGCTGCTGGGTGTCGCGCTGTGTACGGCGATCACCCTCGCGGCCGACATGATGGGCGATCTTAAGACGGGCTATCTCGTCGGGTCCAAACCCATCAAGCAGCAGACCATCGAGATCTTCGTCGTCGGGCTCGGCCCGGTGATCAGCATGCTCACCGTTCTGCTCATCGCATCGACCAACGAGTTCGGCAGCGTCGAAGTCCCCGCGGCCCAGGCCGATGCGCTCAAAAGCGTGATCCTCGGCGTGCAGGGCGGCGAGCTCCCCTACGCGTTGTACGGCATGGGCGGGCTGATGGGCGTGCTGCTGGGCCTCGGCGGGTTCGCGGGCCTCGGCGTGCTCGTCGGCTTGTCGGTTTATCTGCCGTTCATCTATATCGCCACCTACGGAGTCGGGTGCGTGCTGAGCATGTTCACCACGATGACCAAGGGCCGGCGGTTCACCGAAGAATGGGGCGTGCCCTTCGCGGCCGGGCTGATCGTGGGCGAAGCGGTGCCCGCGTTGATCATCAACATCCTCCAGCTCACCATGTCCTGACGCGCGGACCGTCCAGTGGTTCGATTCAACACACTCAACGACACGATCAGCGACGAACCTGATCTAAGACGACGACGGAGATTACGGCGATGAAATTACTCCTCGGCTTGCTCATCTGGGTCTGTGTCGGCGTAGGCGCGATCAGCGGCGTCACGGCGTACTTTGTGCCAACAACGCTCGATGGCGCGAACGCGTACAAAAGCCGCGACGCGGATCTCATCAACGACGACAATCCCGACAACGGAAAATCCGGCGAGCAGGGCTACGTAGTCCTCGCGAGCGCCGCGGGCCCCGAATACCCGGTGGGAACCGAGCTCACGCCCGATGTCGTCACCGCTCTTTCCAAAGCCGATGACGAGGGTAAACCGTTCGTCAAGCGGGTCCACCTCAGCGAGTTCTCGTTCGACCGGTGGAGCCACAAGTATTACTTCATCGCCTCGGTAATCATCCTTGGCCTCTGCGGCCTGGGGCAGCGGGCCCTCGCCAAAGGCGGGGTGCTGAAAAAAGGCGCGGCCGATCCGGTCGATACCCTCGCCGCGGCGATCGCCGAGGTCCGGGACATCCGCGATGAAGTGCTGGGGATGTCAACCGACGAGGGCCGTCTGGCAACGATCGTCCATCGCGTGGGCGAACTGCAACAAACCCACTTTGCAAACTTCCCCGAAGCGCGCGATGTCATCGTTGCGCGGAGCGGGCTCGGAAAATACGCGACCGTCATGGATGCCTTCGCGGGTGGCGAGCGCAAAGTCAACCGCGCATGGTCCGCGGCCGCCGACGGCAATCTGGGCGAATCGTTCGAGAGCCTC
>Ga0316208_1001840_pt1 | contig 18725 bp, 20 predicted proteins | sample 3monopyrite_MG_FD_204944 | JGI IMG/M metagenome (GOLD analysis project Ga0316208, IMG submission 204944) | Microbial mat bacterial communities from mineral coupon in-situ incubated in ocean water Damariscotta River, Maine, United States -... | ecosystem: Environmental > Aquatic > Marine >...
TGGTGTTATCAGTATTAGTGGTGTTATCAGTATTAAGGGCGTTTTCTTCGACCAGAAGAAACTTTCCCTCTTTGTGAATGATGGCTGCGACGGTGACGTGAGGTGCCCAGTAGTTTAATTGCATCCGCTTGCTTTGTTAGTTGTTGTGGAGTCGGGATTTTACGCCATTCTCCTGGAGATAATCCATCTGTGGTTGAATTCATAATCGTAAAGTCCCCAATAGAAACACGCACAAGGCGAAGAGTAGGGAAGCCAACAGCGGCGGTCATACGGCGTACCTGGCGGTTCTTGCCTTCGGTGATAGTTAATTCACACCATGAAGTAGGAATTTCTGCACGGTATCGAACAGGAGGATCGCGCGGCCATAGAGCAGGCTCATCTATTTTTTTAGCCTTTGCCGGCAGGGTTAAACCATCTTTTAAGGTCACCCCTTTTTCAAGTTCGGCAATGGCTGACTCTGTTATTTCGCCATCAATCTGAACCCAGTAGGTTTTTGGTTGCTTATGCTTGGGATGACTCAAACAATGTTGAATTTTACCTTCATCGGTGAGAATTAACAGTCCTTCACTGTCATGGTCAAGTCGACCGGCAGGATAAAAATCTTTTTCTGAAATAAACGCAGACAGCGAAGCATGTTTCTCATGTTCACTAAACTGACTGATCACACCGTAGGGTTTATTAAAAAGTATCAGGGACATTGGTGGATGTTACTATATCTACAATTTTTATTTGGTTGTATTTTTAATGTCGTAAAGCTTAATAGATATGAGGCTATAACTTACTTCGGCGTCGGGCTGAAGCCCGACCTACAAAAATACCACTATAAAGGGTTAAATAATACTTTGCGTATTCTGCGACTTTGCGCCCTTTGCGTTGAAATCTTTTGACTTTTTACAATCTCACTCAAAAATACACCCCGACCAAAATGGACGGGGTATTTTTATGATATACAAAAGTTTAGTGTTGAGTGTCGCTTATTTCATGCTCAGGAATATCATCTAATTTAATTTCAGTTGCATGTTGTCCTTTTGGACCTGCGATGACTTCATACTCAACAAACTGTCCCTTTTTGAGGGTTTTGTAACCATCCATTGTGATCACCGAGAAATGGGCAAAAATATCTTCGCCGCCTTCTGTTGGTGAAATAAACCCATACCCTTTACTATTACTGAACCACTTTACTGTACCTTTAGACATTGCTTCCTAGCCTCCGTGTCATTGAAAAACTACATTTGAGCCCATACGTTCCAATGAAGGTTTGAGTGAATATCCACAATATTTGTGAAATAACAACTCACCAAATTGAAAATACGACTATCATGATAAATATAGACAATTTTCAATATTATGCACAAAATTTAATCACCATTTTGAAACAGTGGTCACAAAAAAGGTCTAATCAGTTAGAATTTATATTATGAGTAAAGAGTTACAACAAATTCCGGACGACGGTTTTGACGATGGTGTCGCAACGGCTGAAGCAAAACCCAAGATAAAGAAACCACCTATGTATAAGGTGATTATTCTTAACGACGATTACACACCAATGGATTTTGTGGTGCATATATTGCAGGCTTTCTTTAACCTGAGTCACGAAAAGTCACAAAACATTATGTTAAATGTACATACTAAAGGCAAAGGCGTCTGTGGTGTCTATACTCGTGATATAGCAGAAACAAAAGTCGATCAGGTAAACGATTATTCGAGACAGAATCAACATCCGTTGTTATGTACGTTGGAAGTTGATTCATGAACAAAAAGGTCATTTAAGATGTTGGATAAAGAACTCGAGCAAACTTTAAACCAGGCGTTTCGTGAAGCGCGTGGTAACAACCATGAATTCATGACGGTTGAACATTTATTACTCGCATTACTTGATAATAATGCCTCGCGTGAAATTTTACTGGCATGTGGTGCCGATATTCCGGCACTAAAACTTGAACTGGATACTTTTTTACAGGAAACCGTTCCACTGTTACCACCCAATGATGAACGTGACACCCAACCAACGTTGGGTTTTCAACGTGTCTTGCAGCGTGCTGTTTTCCATGTGCAGTCATCAGGTAAACAAGAAGTGTCTGCTGCTAATGTGCTGGTTGCCATTTTTAGTGAACAGGAATCACAAGCTGTTTTTTTCCTCAAAAAACAAGATATCAACCGACTTGAAGTCGTGAACTATCTTTCTCACGGTATAAACCGCTTATCTGCCGATGACGAAATGGATGACGAGATTGAACTGACTGAGGAAGAACAAGAGTCCGGTGCTCAAAATCCGTTAACCCAGTACGCCACAAACCTGAATGAATTAGCCGAGTCAGGAAAAATTGATCCATTGATTGGTCGCGCTGATGAAGTTGAACGCACCATTCAGGTGTTATGCCGTCGCCGTAAAAACAATCCCTTGTTTGTCGGTGAGGCTGGCGTTGGTAAGACCGCATTAGCAGAAGGTCTGGCAAAACGCATTGTTGAAAACGAGGTGCCGGACATTATTAAAGGTGCGGTGATTTATTCTCTTGATTTAGGTGCATTACTTGCCGGTACAAAATATCGCGGTGATTTTGAAAAACGTTTTAAAGCGGTCATGATGCAACTGAAAAAAGAAGATAATGCGATTTTATTTATTGATGAAATACATACCATTATTGGCGCGGGTGCCGCCTCGGGCGGGGCGATGGATGCATCAAATTTAATTAAACCTGTTTTATCAAATGGTGATTTAAAATGCATTGGTTCAACCACGTATCAGGAATATCGCGGTATTTTTGAGAAAGATCGTGCGTTAGCCCGACGCTTCCAAAAGATTGATGTACCGGAACCAACCGTTGAAGAGTGCATACAAATTTTACAAGGTTTAAAAAGCCGCTTTGAGCAACATCACGGCGTTAAATATACGCAACCTGCCTTACGCGGCGCAGCAGAATTGGCTGAACGCTATATTAATGACCGTCATTTACCGGACAAAGCGATTGATGTGATTGATGAAGCAGGGGCTTATCAGCAATTACAGTCAGCTTCTAAACGCAAGAAAACCATCGGTATTAAAGAGATCGAAAATATAGTGGCAAAAATTGCCCGTATACCCCCTAAAACAGTGTCTAACGATGATATGGACACCCTGAAAAATCTCGAACGTAACCTCAAGTTGGTTATTTTCGGTCAGGATCAGGCGATTGATAGCTTAGCAACCGCGATTAAGCTTTCGCGTGCCGGTTTAGGTCATGAAGATAAACCGATTGGCTCATTTTTGTTTGCCGGGCCGACGGGTGTGGGTAAAACAGAAGTGACGCGTCAACTTGCGCGTATTATGGGCATTGAATTGATTCGTTTTGATATGTCTGAATACATGGAACGTCACACTGTTTCACGCTTAATTGGCGCACCGCCAGGCTATGTTGGATACGATCAGGGTGGTTTACTGACAGAGGAAATTAATAAACATCCGCATGCCGTGTTGTTGCTTGATGAAATTGAAAAGGCGCATCCGGAAGTCTTTAACTTGTTATTACAAGTGATGGATCACGGTACATTAACCGATAATAATGGTCGAAAAGCAGACTTCCGCAATGTCACCATTATTATGACCACCAATGCGGGTGCTGAAATGTTGAGTCGTGCCTCGATGGGCTTCGCCTCTCAGGATCACTCTTCTGACGGTATGGAGTCGATTAAGAAAGCCTTCTCACCCGAATTTAGAAACCGTCTCGATGGCATTATTCAGTTCAAGCAACTCGGTCAGGATATGATTGCACGTGTTGTCGATAAGTTTGTCTTTGAATTTGAACATCAGTTAGAGGAGAAGGGTGTGACACTGTCTATTGATGATGAAGTGCGCACATGGCTTGCAATTAAAGGCTACGATCCTGTCATGGGGGCTCGCCCATTAACGCGAGTGATCCAGGAAAAACTGAAAAAACCACTCGCTGAAGATTTACTCTTTGGCGTGTTAGCGAAAGGTGGTCATGTCACTGTGACAGTGAAAGATGATGAATTGGTGTTTGATTCACAGAGCAAGAATTTGCCTGTGAAGCAGGATGCGTAGATAAAAAATAATGTTGAATGTTTTAGTCTTGTGTCGGTTGGCTTTTAAGCCGACGCTGTGACAAATTGGAGCCACATAACTCTTCGTTAAAAATAGTACGTTATTAGCATAGGTGCTAATGTTTCTGTACCGCGTCGGCCTGAAGACCGACGACCTACTGGATATTGGATGCTTATCGTCCGCGGAAAACGATTCGACCTTTGCTTAGATCGTAAGGCGTCAATTGGACCGTCACTTTATCGCCTGTTAAAATACGAATATAGTTTTTACGCATTTTTCCGGAAATATGAGCCGTCACCACGTGACCGTTTTCTAGTTCAACTTTAAACGTTGTATTCGGCATCGTATCGATGACGGTGCCTTCCATTTCTATATGTTCTTCTTTTGCCATCTAAGTTTCAAAACCACAGTTAAAAATCAGGCGCAATAATGCCTGAATCAGGCCAAAACATCAAAGCCTGATTGCTTTACTGTGAAGAAATCGGTTAAAAACAACCAATTTTAGATTTAAGCTGTGATTTTTGTCCATTCAATAGGTTGCCAAACAACATGTGGATGTGTCGCTTCGTCAGAAAAAACGAGATCCATACCAAGAAATTGGGTCAGTTTATCGAGATCATCAATTTCAGATAGTTCTGCACGCAATGCAGCATAGTGACGCGGATTGATATAGAGTAGATTTGCCTGATAGCCGTGGCTTAATTCAAAGTCATGAGCTAAATGATAAAGGAAGCTTAACATGGTGAACCTCCGGTTATCCTCGTGAGGATGGTTGCTAGGTTAACATTACAATGCAGAATAATTGGGAATATTGCTGCATTAATTACTGTATCGGCTGTTTCTCTCCCTGTTTTAATAAATATAGCTAATATTTGTGACATTATTGTTAAATATTGAAAAATTATCCTGATCTAGCACAAGATATGGTGTTTTATTGTGATTTTTTTACTAAATGTAGTGGTTGGGCGTTTTTATTCAGCCTTTTTTAGCCATTGCCAATCCTGACCGTCGAAGAATTCCATTGGCTGATAGTTGCTTTTGTAGGCCATTTTATTTGTTTTTGGGTTCCAATATCCGAGGTATAACCAGTCGAGATTGAGTGACTGCACGTAATCAATTTCAGATAATATGCCGAATACACCGAGGCCACGATTCGAATAATCAGGATCAAAAAAGGTGTACACGGCTGAGATGCCATCATCAAAACAATCCACCACTGCGACCATCATTAATTGATCTTCTAATCGAAATTCAAGCAATTTAGATGAAGACCAATCGGCGCTGATTAAACTTTCGTAACTGTCAGGTTCATCATTATCCATGCCGCCGCCAGCATGGCGACCTTTCATGTACTTGCGATACAAGTCGTAATGGTCGTTATCAAAAACAGCTTCTTTAACCGTGATGGTAATATCTTTATTCGATGTTTTATTTCGACGCTGGCTACGATTAGGTTTAAATTCAGCAACGGGTAGGCGAACCGGAATACACAATCCACAGTCAGTACAATGTGGACGATACACATTTGAACCACTGCGCCTAAATCCCAGCTGAGCCAACTGACTATACTGTTTCATGACGATGGGATAGTTTGGATCAACAAAGAGTGTAATGGCTTGCCGATCATCAAGGTAGCTACACGTATGTTCTGGTGTAATACAAAAACCAATTTCATCGAGTGCAGGTATGTCTTCTTCACTCATGATTAGTTTGCCAATTATGTTTTTCAAAAGGTTGGTTTGTATATTGCTGTAACAAACGTATAAATTGTTGTCGAGAAATCATGCCAGCGCCTAAGCTCTCTAAATGAGAAGTATAGACCTGACAATCGATAAGTTTAAAACCCCATTGTTCTAATTGTTGAGCTAAGGCGACAAAGGCAATTTTTGATGCATTTGAAATCCGGGAAAACATCGATTCACCAAAAAATACGTTGCCAATCGCAATACCGTATAAACCACCAACGAGCTGCTCATCTTTCCAGCACTCAACACTATGTGCATAACCTGCATCGTGTAATTCAACATAGGCTTCAATCATCTCATCAAGAATCCAGGTTTCATCCTGTATCTTGCCTTTTTCTAAGCGGGCTTCTGAGCAAGCGGTAATGACTTCTCTGAAATGTTGATCAAAGGTTATGCGAAATTCTTTTTTGCGAATGGTTTTTGCTAAACTGCGCGAAATTTTTATGTCGTGTGGTTCTAATACCATACGAGGATCGGGTGACCACCAAAGGATAGGTTGTCCTTCACTGTACCAGGGGAAAATACCGTGTTGATAAGCGGCGATTAAACGTTCAATCGATAAATCACCCCCCACTGCTAATAAACCATCGGGTTCTGTTAAGGCTAACTCAACATCAGGGAAGATGGCTTTATGACCGTTATCGAGTAAGTAGGGTGCAGTCATGTATTCTCTTTGTAGGTCGGTCTTCAGGCCGACATGATGTTAATTTAAACATATAAACTATGAGTGTTCGTATGAGCATATCGTCGGCCTGAAGGCCGACCTACATTAAATTCATAAATCAGTTTTTTTAAATGGGCTATGTTCATTGAGCTCATCAATATAATGCAACATACCTTTTGTTTCATGTTTGAGAAAGTGATCAATGCTTTGTTTAAATTGCGGGTGTGCTACCCAGTGTGCTGACCATGTTTTTGTCGGCATAAAGCCACGTGCAATTTTATGTTCACCCTGAGCGCCAGGCTCAAAGTATTTCAACCCATTATTGATACAATATTCCAGGCCCTGATAATAACAAGCTTCAAAATGTAAATTATCAAATTCTTCAAAACACCCCCAATGTCGACCGTATAGCGTATCTGTTCCTTTAAGATTAAATGCACTTGCAACATAGTCATTCTGATATTTTGCTAATACCAAAACAATATTTTCTGGCATGGTGCGAGCAATTTCTTTAAAAAATTCTTTTGATAATGTCGCCATGCCACTTTTACGTTCAAATGTACTTTCATAAAAACGATGATAAACTTCCCAATGCTCATCGGTTGCTTGATTGCCATTGACTATTTCAAATTCTATGTCTTGTTCTTTTACAATTCGACGTTCACGTTTTATTTGCTTGCGTTTTTTTGAAGTTAACTGTTCCAGATAATGTGTGAAGCTTGTGTAATGGTTATTACTCCATTGAAACTGACAACCTAACCGCATCATGAATTGAGGGTGGTGCTTGAAATACTCGGTGTCACGTTTGTTGGTGAATAAACAATGATAAGACGAGACCTGAGATTGCTCTGCAAATAGTAATACCGCATTGATCAGTGCATCGGCAATTACATGGTACTGATCTTCATTGTTAATTAATAGACGGGGACCTGTTGCCGGAGTATAGGGAATTGAAGTAACCAGTTTAGGATAATAACGGAGGCCATTTTGTTGGTATGCATCTGCCCAGGCCCAGTCAAAAACAAATTCACCATAAGAATTAAATTTGATATAAACAGGTAAAGCACCGACAAGCTCGTCTTTTTTATAAGCTAAGAAAAAATGTGTTATCCATCCAAACTCTTTACCAACGGCACCGTTGTTTTCTAATGCGATAAGAAATTCATACTGAATAAAAGGGAATTGTGTACCCGCAAGATGATTCCATTCGTCAGCAGAAACAGCGTGTAACGAATCAATATTTTTTATTAAAAGTGACATTTTAAAGTGTTTTACTGAAAGGAAGGAGTGAAAGAGGGTATTAAGAATCTTTCATCATTTGTTCGTATACAAAACCATGAAGCAATAGTTTGTCATTGTCTTCAAGTAATACAAATTCAATGCCGTATTCAAAGCGATCACCGTCTTCCTTAGGTTCAACAACACGCCTGATTATTCCCGATATGGTTAAATATTGTTCAAGTCCAACTACGTTTACTTTACTACTAATAGTAATGGTGTCGCCTTTTTCTCCGATTGAATCGAGAGTAAATATTTGTGAACCGGCTGTACTAATATCCTGCATTGAAGCACTTTTACCGTCACCCAATGAACGCTCAGGCTCTTCATTTTGTACAGATACAATGAGTTTACAATCAACACGCTCAGCTTTTCGAACGGTAGTAGATTCAAGGTTGTCAGGGAATGTCAGGTGAAGGTGTGGATAGGGGTGTTTAGTCGAATGTATCGTTGTCGCATTAAATCCTTTTGCGGAATTACCACTCACAAGTCGAACAATAAATTTTTGCTCATTATTGATTCGTAAAGCAACACCTTGATCTCTGGGCGTGGTGACAATAATGCTTTTACCATCTAAAAAGCCAATGAGTTTGACGTAGTAACGGTCATCTTCATTACCAGGAGAAAATTGTAGTTGAACTGTATCGCCAATACTATATTTTAGATCTAAATTATTTTTACTATTTTCAGCCATTGCTTACTTTACTCATTCCATTTTTGACTGAGCATACCATTTAAATTTTAGGGCTCATATACTGAAATAACCCTACTTGATTGAAATAGTAAAAAAAGAACACTCCCGAGTACCAGAAGTGTACTGAAGTTGTACAAAATTATTTCTGGTTATCCAGAAAACGTTCCGCATCAAGTGCTGCCATACAACCTGCACCGGCAGAGGTAATGGCCTGACGATAAACATGATCAGCAACATCACCTGCTGCGAATACACCTTCGACACTGGTCATTGTAGAATTAGCCTCGCGTCCGCCTTTAGTATTGAGATAACCATGCTCCATATCGAGTTGGCCTTCAAAAATGCCCGTATTTGGCTTGTGGCCGATAGCAATAAAGACCCCCATCAGTTCAATGTCTTTGGTGCTGCCATCTTCACGGTTTTTAAGACGTGCGCCCGTTACACCCGTTGCATCACCGAGTACTTCGTCAAGCTCAGAATTCCACTCAATGGTGACATTTCCGGTTTTTGCTTTATCGATTAATTGAGCAGATAATATTTTTTCTGAGCTGAATTTATCACGACGATGAATGACAGTAACGTGTGAGGCAATGTTAGAAAGATATAACGCTTCTTCAACAGCAGTATTACCACCACCGACAACCGCAACCTCTTTACCGCGATAGAAAAAACCGTCACATGTCGCACAACCAGAAACACCACGTCCTTTAAATGCTTCTTCAGACTCTAAGCCGAGATACATAGCTGAAGCACCGGTGGCTAAAATTAAAGCATCAGCGGTATACACACCATTATCGCCGGTTAAAGTAAAGGGACGTTTACTTAAGTCGGCTTTATTAATGGTGTCGAAAATCATATCTGTTTTGAAGCGTTCTGCATGTTCTTTCATTCGCTCCATTAAGGCTGGCCCCTGTAGACCTTCTACATCACCGGGCCAGTTATCAACTTCTGTCGTGGTCATGAGCTGTCCACCTTGTTCCAGTCCGGTAATCAATACAGGTTCTAAATTAGCCCGGGCAGCGTAAACAGCAGCGGTATATCCTGCCGGGCCCGAACCAATAATTAATACACGACAATGTTTTGTTTCACTCATGGACTAAACTCCAGAAATTCTTAATTTAAAATGAATGTAAATGTGGTTAATAATAAGGTTTGTGCAATCTCAGTAAATTGTGGACTGATTTTCATTATGCAACTTATGAGGCAACACAATGGTGAAAAAGTTTTGTAGTATGAGTATGGTACGCAAAGTCAATATAAGGGTAAAGGTTGAATATGGAAATAGGTATCCCACGAGAAATTAAAATACTGGAAGGCCGGATTGCTTTAACACCGGAAGCTATACGGGAATTGGTGAATAGGGGGCATCAGGTTTTTATTGAACAAAATGCCGGTGTATTAAGTGGTTATCCTGACTCAGATTACCGGGATGCGGGTGCGATATTGCTTGATACAGCCAAAGCGGTCTATGACAGCGCAAAACTCATCGTTAAAGTTAAGGAGCCACAAAAAGAAGAATTAAGACACCTGCGAAAAGACCATATTCTCTTTTCATTTTTGCATTTAGCCGCTGCTACGGAATTAACTCAAGCGCTACTTAAGATTGGCTTAACGGCGATTGCATTTGAATCGGTTTGTCATAATAAACAATTACCCCTATTAGCACCAATGAGTGATATTGCAGGACGAATTGCTGTGCAGATTGGTACCCACTTGTTACATCAACCTCAGGGTGGCAGGGGAATATTATTGGGAGGGGTGAGTGGTTTTTCTGAAAAGGAAACAGAAAAAGGCCATGTTGTTATTTTAGGTGGTGGAACAGCTGGTACAGGAGCTGCACATATTGCTTCAGCATTAGGAACAAATGTGCTCGTGATTGATCCAAATCGAGATAAGCAAATTGTGCTTGAAGCCATTGGCCAAAATGTAAGCACTGCTTTTCCAAATGAAGAGGACATTGACAAGGCAGTGAAACAAGCCGATTTGTTAATTGGTGCGGTGTTAATCCCCGGTGCTAAAACACCGCATTTGGTTTCAGCTGAACAGGTTAAATCAATGAAAGCAGGGAGTGTTATTATTGATATTTCAGTGGATCAAGGCGGCTGTATTGAAACAACTCATCCGACGAGTTATGAAAATCCCACGTTTATCTGGGAAGAGGTTATTCATTTTGGCGTAACAAATATGCCAGGGGCCGTACCGCGTACCTCAACACAGGCACTATCCAGGGTTTTATTACCGTATGTAGCCAGACTTGGTGAGGCGAACTGGCAATCGGATGCAGCCCTAAACAGTGGTATTAATCTGCAAAATGGCGAGATTATTCTGGAGACTTTAGCTTAATTCATGCGTTTATCGACACATTAAGCTGACTTTTTCGGTAAGATACTGCAGCAGACAATAAATCTGTCTTGCATTTGATTGCTAATACAAATAATCTAACAATATTAGTAACTTAAGCAGTTTTTCTAATAAAATATATTAACTAAAATAACGATAAAGAACTCATCTGTGGCTCAAGCAAAACAAACATCAGCCGATAAAAAACCTCTCGCAAGCCATATCACACGTGGCTTAAAAGAAGGGGCGCTATTTATCTTTGGATTTACGGCGCTTTACTTTTTTCTCGCACTTTATACTTATTCTGCTTCTGATCCTGGCTGGTCGCATAGTGGGGTTGCGGGTCAGACCAATATTCATAATCTGGGTGGACCAACGGGTGCTTTAATTTCAGATATTTTCTTCTCCTTGTTTGGCTATCTGGCTTATCTTTTTCCAATTATGGTGGCGTACTCAGGTCTACTGATTTATCGGGATAGACAAAAGGAACACGTTTTTGATAAGCGTGGTGTTGCATTGCGTGCTTTAGGTTTTGTTCTGACATTGTTTGCCGGTTGTGCTCTAGCCAGTATGCATGACGCGTCGGTTGTCAGTTCTTTACCAGTGAATGCTGGCGGGATTCTGGGTGATATTTTAGGCAAGTGGATGGAGCAAAGTTTTAATATTATTGGCGCCACGTTGTTATTGCTGTCTATTTTGTTTGCCGGAGTGACGCTCTTTACCCATTTGTCATGGTTGTGGTTAATGGACACAACGGGCGCCTATACGATAAAAGGTTTAAATGTTATTAAAAAAGGTTTTGTGCGCGTATATGGTATATATGAAACCCACAAAATGAAAAAAGAACGCGCTCAACAATTTAAAGTTACGGCGCAACGCCACGAAACGAAAAAACAAAAACGTAAAGATCCTATTATCAAGGCGCCACCAAAACCGGTTCAACCCAGCCCCCGTGTTCAAGAGGAAAAGCAGGCTTCTCTTTTTGTAGCCGACTCAGATGGTTCATTACCTTCTTTGTCATTATTAGACGATGCAACGCCAAGCCAGCATCTTTTATCTGAAGATGCACTCAAAGCCATTTCACAACAAGTGGAAATGAAACTTCAGGATTTTAATATTGATGCAGAAGTCGTTGCGGTACATCCTGGCCCTGTTATCACCCGTTTTGAATTACAACCTGTTGCAGGAACAAAAAGTAGTCAGATTTCTAATCTTGCAAAAGATTTGGCACGTTCTTTATCTGCAATCAGCGTGCGTATTGTTGAAGTTATACCCGGTAAAACAACCATTGGTTTAGAAATTCCCAATGAACATCGTGAAATTGTTCGTTTAAGTGAGATCATTAGTTCAAAAGCGTTTGCTGATGCCAAGTCGCCGTTAACCATGGCGTTAGGTAAAGATATTAGTGGTGTGGCTTCGGTTGCTGATCTTGCCAAAATGCCGCACTTACTGGTTGCCGGTACAACGGGTGCGGGTAAATCCGTTGCTTTGAATGCAATGGTATTGAGTTTGCTTTATAACTCAACACCCAGTGAAGTACGTATGATTATGATTGATCCAAAAATGCTGGAACTTTCAATCTATGATGGTATTCCACATCTACTAGCGCCTGTTGTGATTGATATGAAAGAAGCCGCCAATGCGTTGCGTTGGTGTGTTGCAGAAATGGATCAACGCTATTTGTTAATGTCTAAATTAAAAGTACGAAATATTGTTGGCTTTAACAAGAAAGTGAATGATGCGATTAAAGCAAAAAATCCAATCAAAGATCCATTGCATCCACAAGACTCAGAACTTCCTGCGGCTGACTTGCAACCCTTACCTTATATTGTTGTCGTAGTAGATGAATTAGCCGACATGATGATGGTGGTGGGTAAAAAAGTGGAAGAATTGATTGCACGTTTAGCTCAAAAAGCACGTGCTTCCGGTATTCATCTTGTGCTTGCAACGCAGCGTCCATCGGTTGATGTCTTAACCGGTTTGATTAAATCAAATATACCGACACGTATCGCGTTTCAGGTTTCATCACGGGTTGATTCAAGAACCATTTTGGATCAAATGGGCGCAGAACAATTGTTAGGTCATGGTGATATGTTGTATTTGCCACCCGGTACAGCTATACCAACGCGTATTCATGGTGCTTTTGTCGATGACCACGAAGTAAACAATGTTGTGGCTAGTTTAAAGAAAAGTGGTAAACCTCAATACATTGAAGAGGTAACGACAGGGCCTAAAAATGATAATGCTATGCCGGGCTATAACGATGATGACGAAGGCGATGCTTTATATGATGATGCCGTTAAAATAGTGACCGAGACGCGTAAAGCATCTATTTCAGGTGTGCAACGCCGACTTAAGATAGGTTATAACCGTGCAGCACGTATGATAGAAGCAATGGAACTGGCGGGTATTGTCGGGCCGGCAGAGTCGAATGGTAGCCGGGAAGTTATCGCACCGCCGCCAGTTAAAGATTAGTAAGTGTATCGCACGTCATTGCAAGCGTAGCGTGGCAATCTAAAGTTTAGGCATTATAACTAATAGATTGCCGCGGTCACTTTGTTCTCTCGCAATGACAGATTTAAAAATAGAAGTTTAAAGAGTTTTAAATGATAAATAAAATATTACTAATGATTATTTTTGTTCTATCGAGTCTGCAGGTTCAGGCAAGCGAATTAACAAAGTACTTAAGTAACCTTCATACTTTTAAGGCGGGTTTTACTCAATCAGTCTATGCAAAAAATAATATTGAAAAGCAAAAAAGTAAGGGCGTTATTATTGTTAAAAGTCCAAATAATTTTTATCTGGAATATAATAAACCTTATAAATTACTTTATGTGGCCGACGGCAAAAAGCTCTGGAGCTACGATGAAGATTTAGAACAGGTTGTTGTTAAAGAACAGGGTAGTTTATTAATTAACACGCCAGCTATGTTATTAGGAAATCCTAAAGATCTGACCAGGTCATACCGTATTGAAAAAACAGGCTTAGTTGAAGGCTGGCTGTGGTTTGAATTAACACCTAAACAAGAAAATAATAATTTTGAAACGGTTGGACTCGCTTTTGATGGTGACAACCTTGTTGCCATGGAAATGAAAGATAACTTCGGGCAAACAACGCGTTTAGAGTTTAATAATGTGGTTAAAAATTCAACTCTGGCAAAAAACCAATTTAAATTTGTTCCACCTAAAGACGTTGATGTTATCGGGCAATAAGATCAATAAATCACAATAATGAACTGTATTTTATATGAAGCAGGAACAAACCCTTTTTCCGGAAAATGATAACAGCGAGTGGCAACCGCTTGCTGATCGCATGCGCCCACAACAACTCGATGATATTGTAGGCCAGCAGCATTTATTAGCTGATGATAAACCACTTCGTCAAGCCATTGAAAATGGCAAGCTTCATTCTCTTATATTATGGGGGCCACCCGGTACGGGTAAAACGACCTTGTCACGTATGATCGCAAATTATTGTGATGCAGAATTTATTAGTTTGTCGGCTGTCTTATCAGGAGTAAAAGATATTCGTGAAGCGGTAAGCCGCGCTCAACAATATCAACAACAAGGTAAACCCAGTATTTTATTTGTTGATGAAGTTCATCGCTTTAATAAGTCACAACAAGATGCTTTTTTACCTTATGTTGAAGATGGCACCTTTACTTTTATTGGTGCAACCACTGAAAATCCATCTTTTGAACTCAATAACGCTTTGCTTTCTCGAGCACGTGTTTATATTTTAAAATCCATTAATGAACAAGATCTAACACAAGTATTAAACCGCGCATTAAATGATACTGAAAAGGGACTTGGCAATAAAAAGATACAAGCAACGGATGAAGTCTTAAGTTTATTGGGGCAGGTTGCAGACGGTGATGCACGGCGCGCTTTGAACCTGTTGGAAATTGCCAGCGATTTCACTGAAAGCAATATCATTGATAAAGAGACGATTAACAGTATCGCCGGTGAAACGCTTCGGCGATTCGATAATCATGGTGAAGCCTTTTACGATCAAATTTCTGCGTTACATAAATCAGTACGTGGTTCAGCCCCGGATGCAGCACTTTACTGGCTAGTGAGAATGTTAGATGGAGGATGTGATCCGCTTTATATTGCTCGCCGTGTTGTACGTATGGCAAGTGAAGATATTGGTAATGCCGACCCTCGGGCATTAACAATCTCAATGCAGGCATGGGATGTGTTAGAACGATTAGGCAGTCCTGAAGGTGAACTGGCATTAGCACAAGCGGTGCTTTATCTCGCAAGCGCGGCTAAAAGTAATGCTGTATATAAAGCGTATAATCAGGCAAAAGCAGATATTAAACACTATGCTTCCGCTGAAGTGCCGGTTCATTTACGTAATGCACCGACAAAATTAATGAAAGAACTGGGCTACGGCAAAGAATACCGTTATGCACATGATGAACCTGAAGCCTATGCAGCAGGAGAGTCGTATTTTCCTGATACGATGCCCGAAATAAATTATTATCAACCAGTCGAACGTGGTCTTGAAATAAAAATAAAAGAAAAGCTTGCTCACTTACGAGAGTTAGATCAAAAAACCGGTAAGAAAGGGTAAACTACACACTATGAACAACTTAATTGCCATTGCGATAGGTGGATCACTCGGTGCGGTAATGCGTTACCTGACATCAATCAGCGTGCATCGGATTTTTGGAGCTGATTTTCCGTATGGAACATTGACGGTCAATGTTGCAGGCTCATTGCTGATTGGTTTTATTTCAATCTTATTGCTTGAACGATATATGTTACCGGAATTTTGGCGAGCGATTATCATCATAGGTTTTCTTGGTGCGTTTACCACCTTCTCAACATTTTCTTTAGAAACGTTTAATTTGATTGAATCCGGTGAAATGCTAAAAGCATTTACAAATATATTGTTGAATATTTTCCTCTGTTTAGGTGCAACTTGGATCGGGGTAATTGCAGGGAGACAACTATGAAAATGCATGACGTAACGATTGTGCGCATCTACCTCAGTGAAGGTGAAACGCAACTTAAAAACTTAATGAAACGTTTACGTGACTGGGAAAAACTACGCGGCCTGACGGTTTTTCGCGGTGTTTCAGGTTTTGGTGAGTCGGGTGTTATTCACGGTGCAGACATTGTTGATTTGTCCCTGAATTTGCCGATTGTGGTTGAGTTTTTTGATGAAGAAGAAAAAATAAATATCATTTTAGATCATTTAAATGATCAAATTAAAACGGGCCACATGTTAAAATGGGCTGCTCAAATTAACGAATAAACATAAATATAGAATATAAGGTTTGCTTTACCATGCTTGATCCACAGTTATTAAGAAACAATCTTGAAGACACAGCGGCATTATTAAAACGCCGTGGTTATGAATTCGATATAAAGCAATTTGCTGCATTAGAAGAACAACGTAAAACCTTGCAGGTTGATGCACAAGCTTTGCAGGCTGAACGTAATAAAAAATCGAAAAATATTGGTAAAGCAAAAGCGTCCGGTGAAGATATCCAGCCTTTACTTGATGAGGTGTCATCATTAGGCGCAAAACTCGAAGAAGCCGAAAAAGCACTGGCTGTCGTTCAGGAAGACATGCACGCCATTATGATGGCGATGCCTAATGTTCCTGATGAATCTGTGCCAGACGGAAAGTCTGAAGATGATAATGTAGAAATTCGAAAATGGGGTGAGCCTAAACAGTTTGATTTTGATGTTAAAGACCATGTTGATTTAGGTGAAGCATTAGGCCAGTTAGATTTTGAAACAGGGGCTAAGATAGCCGGCTCACGTTTTGCCGTTATGAATTCTGGCATCGCGAACATGCACCGTGCTTTAACACAGTTTATGTTAGACCTTCATACTACGGAGCATGGCTATACTGAAACGTATGTGCCTTATATCGTAAATAGTGATAGCTTGCGAGGCACAGGTCAACTACCAAAATTTGAAGAAGATTTATTTAAACTTCGCGCAGAACAGGAATTTTATTTAATCCCCACTGCCGAGGTACCGGTAACCAATATTGTACGTGACACCATTATTGAAGACGATAACATGCCACGTAAGTTTGTTTGTCATACGCCTTGCTTTCGGAGTGAAGCGGGATCTTATGGTCGCGATACCCGTGGCATGATCCGCCAGCATCAATTTGAAAAAGTTGAGTTAGTACAAATCATCACAGCAGAACAATCTGAACAAGCACATGAAGAACTCACTTCACATGCAGAAGCTGTTTTACAGAAATTAAATTTACCTTACCGTACGGTTAACTTATGTACGGGTGATATTGGTTTCTCATCACACAAAACATATGACTTAGAAGTTTGGTTACCTGGTCAAAATAAATACCGTGAAATTTCATCATGCAGTAACTTTGGTGATTTCCAGGCACGCCGCTTAAAAGCACGCTGGCGTAATCCCGAAACAGGTAAACCTGAGTTAGTTCATACCGTGAATGGCTCTGGTTTAGCAGTAGGTCGCACTCTTGTGGCGATAATGGAAAATTATCAGGATGAGAAAGGGCGAATCCATGTTCCTGATGTTTTACAGTCGTATATGGGTGGTCGTAAAATTATTGAATAAAAAACCACACGATAAACTAACGAACCGTTCAGTTAATATGTTGATAACTGGAAGTTGCCTGTCATTGCAAAGGAATGAAATGACTGAAGCAATCTCCAGCTACAGCGCGCTTTTTTATGAGATTGTCACGCTGCGCTCGTAATGACAACTAGCCAGATACCTTTGTATATATTTAGCCTCTCACCATCATAATTAAAAAAATCACAAAACCAATCACTGCAGCTAAAGGAACAATAAAACCTTTCCAGTCTTCCGTTGTTCCTTTAGGTGAATGTTTCATAGCATGGCGCATACGTGGGTAAATAAAAATAAGCATACCAATCAATAATGCTGCTGAGCCAATTTTTAGCCAATCCATTTTATACCTCAATTCTGTATGTTAAAAAAATGTGTAAAAAAAACCCCGCTTATTAGAGCGGGGTTTTTTATTGATTTATCTAAAACTAATTAATCGTCACCACCTAACGCACCCAGCAAATGTAAAAGCGATGTGAATATGTTAAGAATAGACAGGAACAGGCTTGCTGTTGCCATAATGTAATTCGTCTCACCACCATGAATTAATGATGAAGTTTGATACAAAATAAAACCACTCATAATCATAATCACAGCAGCACTAACGGTTAGAGATAATGCAGGTATGCCCATAAAGATGTTCAATAAAGACGCACCAATAATAACTAACATACCAACCATCAAAAATCCGCCCATGAAGCTAAAATCTTTGCGGGTTGTTAACGCATAACCAGATAGTCCCAGGAAAATAACACCGGTGCCACCTAATGCAGTCATTACGATACTTGGGTTAACAGCAAGATAAAATGCAACCATTGGTCCGATACCAAAACCGAGCAAGCCAGTTATTGCAAAAATAACCGGAATACCTGATGCTGAATTAGCCGTCCGTGGTAAAACAAACCACAACATGACAATACCAACGATCGTCGCCACAAGTCCCATACCTTGAGAAGCTTGCATCGAAATACTCAGATAAGCCGTGAATGCGCTAAATAAGAGCGTCATAGATAATAATTGATACGTGCTACGAATGACCTTGTTGGTTGATAAAATCGACTCAACGGGGCGTGACGCAACAGATTGTTGTCCTAACATAAGGGTATACCTCTTAATAATTTATATTGTGTTTCTCGTACTGTGTATGACCAAAGCATACCGTATTAGTTCTTAATATCAAGGCATTAGATCCATATTTCAAGGCTAATTATGACTGGAAAATTACTTTTTCTTGCTGTATATTGCGCAGCCTCAGAACGGTGCAAAAGCCCATTTTGAGCAATTTGGAGAGGTGACTGAGCTGGCCGAAAGTACCGGTCTTGAAAACCGGCGTAGGGCAACCTACCGTGGGTTCGAATCCCACCCTCTCCGCCATATT
>Ga0316208_1001841_pt1 | contig 18720 bp, 18 predicted proteins | sample 3monopyrite_MG_FD_204944 | JGI IMG/M metagenome (GOLD analysis project Ga0316208, IMG submission 204944) | Microbial mat bacterial communities from mineral coupon in-situ incubated in ocean water Damariscotta River, Maine, United States -... | ecosystem: Environmental > Aquatic > Marine >...
ATTTTCGCTTCCGCGGAACTATTATAGAACTCATTTAAACATTTTCAATTAGCTAAAAAATTGCCCTTTTGCACCTCTTTTTTGTCTTTTTTTCGTTCCGTAGCGATGCTATGCAACTTAAAAAAACCTTCAAATAGTCACAAAATGACTAATTTTCGCTTTAATCCAAAAAGTTTAAATGAGTTCATAAACTCAAAACCACTTCGCATAAGCAGAGTGGTTTTTTGTTTAAATTGGAACTTGACTTTGCCAAAAAAATCAGCTAAATCCGTATAACAACTAAAAAAAATCATTGAAACAGAACTTTATCTTTGCATTAAGCGTAAGCTCGACAAGACCATTTGAATGTTGCAAAAATATATTAAGGTTAGCTTCGTTAACCTAGTCAATAGCTTTTTAGAGTAAAACCGAAAGTCAAAAATTTATCTTCTTGTTTTTGGTTTTCTATCACAATACTTTCATATGTATGTCGGTAATTTATTTTAAAGTTTAAATACTTCCAAATGGGTAGTTCTAAACCAACATCTGCTTGCCAACGAAAATTATTACCTTGCTCAAGAGAAGGCTGAAAATAAATTTCATGATTTAGAATTACTTTCCCTTTAAACACATGATATTTGCCGTTTACCCACATGGTACCTCGAAACGTATTGATAGATTGGTTTCCATCATACTCTGAATAGTTAAAGTTAGTTTTGGAAAAATTAGTCTGTTCATATTCACTTGAAATCGACAATTTGAGCCAATCCTTTTTTTTGTTCAGAATTTGAAAAGTGGCTCCTGCGCCTAACAGATAGCGCAAATCAATCTCTCTTCGAAAATTAGTGCTAACAAAACCCAATACAAACGGATATATTTTTCTCTCAGGATTAAGATATAAAAAGTTAAGACTTAATATATCTTCATCTGCCTTTTCCTTGCCAAACTCTTGAAAAACATAGGAGTTTTGGTTTTTAAAAACCCATTTCTTCCAAGGTTTAAAACTCAAATCTGATTTTGCTCTAAAAATCAAAGTTTCTACATTTCCGCCTTGATAGAATCCAGTTAAAGAAATACTTGCTTTTAAGCTTAGCGTATCACTTTCGTTGATTTGGGCTGAAAGAAAGATGGGGAAAAATAAGAGGTAACACAATAAATTTTTCATTCTATTTCACTATAAAATTACTTTTTTATAAGATGTCTGGATATACTTTAATTTTGAATTACAAACTGTATGTTTATTAAATATTTTATGCAGTCTAGGTTCAAGACACAAGTACATCACTAGGTAATTAGTGTCTGAACGGAAACACAGCAAAATTAAATTTGTTTCTTTTTGCGCCCTATCAGTTTATTTTTAATCGCTTGATACTAAGGTATCAACTCATAAAAACTAAACAAAAATGACATCAAAAATAATTCAAATTATAAAAATCGTCTGTTTCCGTCCAGACACTAATTAATTTGCAAAAATATTAAAAGTTTAGCTTTTTTCTTGGTTTAAACTTACTTTTTGTGTTGAATATAATTTTGAAGCGAGTATAAAAGAATGAAACTGAAATCGCAGAACACAAATAGCTGGTAAATCACATTGGAATATAACTGAATGAAGAAAGCCTAAGCACAAGACCTTATAAATTTAATTACTAGATCCTCGCCTAAACACAAAAATCCTTGCCGATTTTCTATTCGATTTTTATTTGCTCCATTAGTTACTTACACACGCAACTAACTATACACAAACGGTTAAACGAACATTCAAAAAAACACCTCTTAACACTCCCGAAACTTTCTGCCATTCAAAAAAAGATATCCCTATCTTTACGCCACATAAATTATAGATGGCTTTCACATTACTTTCTTCACCATTACAGGGGTTTACAGATTTTAGATTCCGCAATGCATTCCATCACTATTTTGGCGGTATCGACACCTTTTATTCACCTTATATTAGGCTTAATGGCAAGTTTAAAATTAAAACCTCATATCAAAACGATTTACTACAAGAAAACAACAGCACTTTAGAGGTTATTCCACAAATTATAACAAACGATGCCGAGGAATTTTTGTTTGTTGCTAAGTATGTACAAAGCTTAGGTTATAATGAATTAAACTGGAATTTAGGCTGCCCATATCCTATGGTTGCAAAATCTGGTATGGGTTCGGGTTTAATTTGTAATCCTACAAAAATCAATAACATTTTAGAACGCGCACACAACGAAACTGATATTTTGGTATCCATGAAAATGCGCATGGGTTATGATAATGCCGAAGAAATTTTAGATGTTTTCCCTATTTTAGACGAATACCCACTAAAAAACATTGCTATTCATGCCAGAATAGGAAAACAACTTTATAAAGGCTCCGTAGATCTTGATGCTTTTGAACGCTGTATTACAAGTACCAAACACAAATTATATTATAATGGAGACATTACAAGTGTCGCTACCTTTAAAAGTATGCAAAAACGTTTCCCTTCTTTAGACCATTTTATGATTGGTCGCGGTTTAATTGCCGACCCCTTTTTACCGCAAATGATAAAAAATGACACCACAGAGTATCCTAAAAACCGTTGGGATATTTTTGAAGAATTTCACAATACTATTTACAAACAATACGACGACTATCTTTCAGGACCTACGCCTATAAAAATGAAAATGTTAGGTTTCTGGGAATTCTTTTCGCAGTCGTGTTCTAATCCTCAAAAAACATATAAAGCTATAAAAAAAGCTACCAATCCGTTTAAATACAAATATGCTGTGAGTACCATTTTAAATAACGAACGGAAATTAAATAATTGATTGTTTTCAAACGTTTTAAAAACTTGAAAAACATATTTGAGTCTAATTTATTCTGCTATATTTGCCAGCTAAATTAAGATTATGAAAAACATAGTAATTGCTTTTGCTCTCGTTTTATTTACAGCTTGTGGTTCGGACGACGCTCCTAAAGACTATACAGCAGAAAACGATCAAGAAATTCAAAAATATATTACCGATAATAATTTAACCGCACAAAAAAGCAGTTCTGGATTGTATTATGTTATTGATACTCCTGGAACTGGTTCACAACCAACATCTACAGATAATGTTACTGTTGCTTACAAAGGGTATTTTACCAATGGTTCAGTTTTTGACGAAAACCCTACTTTTAGTACCAACCTAAGAAACGTAATTAAAGGCTGGACGGAAGGTATTACCTATTTTAAAGAAGGTGGAAGTGGCATACTTTTAATACCTTCTAGTTTAGGGTATGGCAACAATGGTAGAAGTTCTATTCCGGGTGGCGCCGTACTTGTTTTTGATATTGAACTTATTTCAGTGAATTAAAAAATCTGAACAAATTTAGTGAATGATATTCAAAACCACTTTGTGAAAACGGAGTGGTTTTTTGTTTGAATTGCAACTTGACTTTGCCAGAAAAATTAGCTAACTTCGTTTTAACAATCAATAAAGTTCATTGAAACGGAACTTTATTTTTGCATTGGCAACAAGCTGAAAAACCGAAAATCAAGAAATGAAAATAATCCATTTTATTTTGTATATTATCAAGACCTTTCTTATTATATTTATTGGATTGATATATTTAATTGTTGCGACAATTGCTAGGTTTTTTAGTAAATGGATTTCTAAAAAGGTATTTACTAAATATCTTGATTTATATTTCAAATTATTTAATATTAATGTCCAATTCGAATATTCCGATAATAAACTCAAAGAGGCTAGGAATACAGTTTTTATCCTTTTAAATCAATACAGCTTCCTAGATTCCATGGTTGTTCCTATGATTCCAACGCGTAAGACCTTGGGAATTATTAACATAGAAATGGGATTATACCCAGTGCTAGGTTGGTTTTATCTTCTAACAAATTATGTTATTGTTAGACAATGGTCAAATCAGGCAAAAAACACTTTAAATAAAACAAATAATTTTCTTAAATCTGGTGGAAATATTTCCATGTCTATAGAAGGTAAAAGATCAAAAAACGGCATCTTAAATGAATATAAAAAAGGACCAGTTGTAATGGCCATTAATGCACAGGCAGATATTGTTCCATTTATTATAGAAGGAACTTTTGAACTCTTGCCTTATGGTTCATTATATGCAAAATCTGGTGATATAAAAGTAAAATTGTTGGATAAGATATCAACCAAAGAATGTCTTTACAAAGATAGAAATGAAATTATTAAAAAATTATTAATAGTAGCAAAAAAAAATGGACTGAAATGATGTTTTATTTTAGGACCAAAGTCAGTTGCCAACAAAGACGTGTATAGTAAATTGCTTGGTCTGTGTGTACTCGGAAAATCCTACGGATTTTCCTCTGGTTCGTTTTATTTTGCTAACTTAGTTCATGCCAACGCAACTTTCCATAGTGTGCCAAGAATCAGTCACAGCAATAAATTGACTGAATGCTGTAAATAAGATGATGGTAGGTCCATCGAAGTCGTTGTATAGGCGATGGCTTCAAACCGCCTAAAGGTGCTTTGATTAATAATCTTGGTACTGAGCGTTTAGGAGGATCTAATCCAAGAGGTGCAGGTGTGAATAAAAGAGTTGAACGAAAGTGAACCACCCGTGAGGTGTCGAGAAGTTGCTACATTCAGTCAAAAGCTACGAAGTATGATGCGGAGTGAAAAGTAGTGTTTGCGAAAACATTAATTACAGAAGTAACCTATTTATGTTCTGTAAGGCTGGCGTCATTCAGATGGCATAGCCTGCACTTGATGCGGGGAACTTTATTTAGGCTTATTTACGGAACTTGGGAAACTACATAACAATGCTAAGAGAAATGCACAATAAGAACAACTTAGAGGCAGAATATCGAAGTGTTATGTAGAGGCAGACTAACTCGTAGTAGTGATGAAATTTCTGTAATAGAAATGGAGCGAAGGGTTAGCTAGAATGTTTTATGTTTGGTCAACTTTTAGGAGGATGAACCTATATGTCGAACATTTTAGAAGAGCAGTATGATGCGAGAGTATCACGTACGGTTCTGTGAGAGGCTTGGGGTGAAACTCCCCTTGTCTACTCGATCACATAAACGTTAAACGAACCATTTGATTATCACCTCAACAAACATAGCAAAACCAACCACCATTATTTGGAATGGCAAAGAAGTCAAAACAGGCATCTACAAAAAGCCTGTAAATCAACCTATATTATTAGGAAATCAAATCGTTAAAAATGATGAAGTATCAGACAGAAAGCATCACGGTGGTGAGTTTAAAGCTTGTTATTTATTTTCAGAAGATCAATATGAGTATTGGCAGCGTTTATATCCAAATCTAGATTGGGAATTGGGCATGTTTGGTGAGAACCTGACTATTTTTGGTTTAAATGAAAAGGACATTTATATAGGTGATATTTATAAAATAGGTTCAGCACTTGTTCAAGTTACACAACCCAGAGAACCGTGCTTTAAGTTTGGAATGAAATTTGGCACCCAAGAAGTATTAAAACAATTTATTGACCATGGTTTCCCTGGAACTTATGTTCGCGTTTTGGAAACAGGATTTGTTAAAACTGGCGATACTTTGAAGTTGGTAGAAAAAGCTAAAAATAGCATTAGTACATGGCAGTTTTTTGATTTGCTTTATAGCAAAGAAAAAAACGCAGACCATATTAAATTAATTATGGATAATAAAGCTTTACCAAAACGAAAAAGAGATAAACTGAAATCTTTTTTATAGCAGTTATAGTTTAAACTCATACTTTTTTTGCTACTAATGCACGAATAAAACAAAAAGTAAGAGTTAAAACTAATAGCTGTTCTATTTTTAATATCCCTTTGAACTTGTTTATCATATCTTTGCGGCAAATTAAACTATAGATGTCTTTTAAAGATTTAAAAATAAGTAAACCCATTTTACGCGCTGTTGCAGAAGCTGGATATGACAACCCAACTTTAGTTCAAGAAAAAACCATTCCTCTTGTTTTAGACAAAAAAGATGTGATTGTTTCTGCACAAACTGGAACAGGAAAAACGGCTGCTTTTGCACTGCCTATTTTACAATCGTTAATAAATCAACAAGATGCTCCAAAAAAAGGAAAAACAATTAAAGCTTTAATTGTAAGCCCTACCAGAGAATTAGCAATTCAAATTGAAGAAAATTTTAAAACATATAGTTCTTATACTAATCTAAGAACTACGGTTATTTTTGGTGGCGCATCTATAGAACCACAAAAAGATGTATTGAAAAAAGGCGTTGATATTCTTATTGCAACACCTGGCCGTTTATTGGATTTACATAAACAAGATATGGTCAATTTAGATTATGTAGAAACTTTAGTTTTAGATGAAGCCGATTTAATGCTAGATATGGGTTTTATTGATGATGTAAGAAAGATTGAACGTTTATGTACTAGAGAAAAACAGATTCTTTTGTTTTCAGCAACGATTCCTCATAAAGTAGAGCAATTAGCTAATTCTATCTTAAAAACACCTGAGCGTGTTGAAGTGGCTCAAAATTCTTCTACATCAAAAAATGTTGCTCAGTTATTATATTTTGTTCCTAAAAAAAATAAAATTGAATTGTGTTTACACTTATTGCGACATACAATTAAAGGCAATATTATCATTTTCAGACGCACAAAGTTTGGAGTTGATAAATTGGAAAAAACACTGTTAAACAATGGATATAAAGTAGATAGTATTCATGGTGATAAAAGTCAGACAGGAAGGCAAGACGCCTTAACCAGAATTAAAAAAGGCGAAGCAAATATTTTAATTGCTACAGATGTGGCTGCTCGTGGTATAGATATTAATGATTTGGATGCTGTAGTAAATTTTGATTTACCTAACGTACCCGAAACCTATGTACATAGAATTGGAAGAACCGCCAGAGCAGGAAATACCGGAATGGCATATTCTCTTTGTTCTGCTGATGAAAAAGATTATATAAAAACCATCCAACAACTCATTCAAATACAATTGGATGTTATAGAAGACCATCCATACCCTTTAGACCCTAAAGCAAAACCCATTATTCACAAGTCTAAAAAAACAGGGAGCAAACATAGAAAAGGACGCAAAAGCGAAGCTTCTAAAAAGAAAAAGAAACGTTGGTACTAAAAGCCTGAAGTTAAAAGTCTAAATTTCAAATCGTTTATCGAAATGTTTTTTAAGTAAGGGTATTTGTATGCAAATCATCAATCCGAAAAACAGAACCGCATACGTAAACGATTTAGAAAGTGTTAAACTTGGTAAAATATCCAAATTTATATTTGAAAGCATCCTAAAATCCATAGACTGTATCCAATTTGAAGTTTCTATTTTAGTTCCAAAAAATAAAATATAGAATACTAATGACAAAATACCAAAACCAATTAAAATCCATGAGGTTTTGGAAATAAGTGGTTTATAAACCGTTGCTTTACTTTCTTGCAAGGCATTAACTCTAGACATTACGGAATCGGTAAAATTAAAAGAAGGACTTTCAATTGTAGTTTTCGTTATAACTTTTCTAGATAAATCATCTAGATATTTAGTTTCTTTATCTTCCATAATTTTCAATAATTTCTGGTTCTAACTGCGCCTTCATAATAGTTGCCAATTTCTTCCTGCTTCTAAATAATTTCACTTTTACATTATTAGGAGTTAATCCAATAACTTTCGAAATCTCATCTAAAGATTGGTCTTCAAAGTAATATAAAGTTAAGATAAAAGCATCGTCACTTGGCAATTGTGCTAAACATTTCTGAATAGCTTGATTACGCTCTTCATTTTCTAATTGACTTAAAGCATTATCCATAGTTTTTACTTGATGTTCAGTAAATTCATCAATAGCAACATCATTAAAATGCTTTCTATTCTTTTTTAATCGATCTAAACTTGTATTGTAGGCTATTCTATAAATCCATGTTGAAAATTTTGAATCGCCTTTAAATCGGCCCATAGATTTATAGGCTTTTATAAAGGTGTCTTGAGACACCTCTTCGGCCTCTTCCCTATTCTTCAACATTCGTAATGTTAATGTATATACTAAATCCTTATAACGGTCTACCAATATTGCAAACGCATTTGTGTCCCCATTAATAATTAAGTTAATATAGTGTTGGTCGTCGATGGTCATTTTGAAAGTAAGACGACTAAATAACTTATAAGGTTACAATAAATTTTAAAAAAATAATTAACTAAAAGTGTAACCAATATTAAAAGTGTGTCGTCATAAGCTATGTACACATTAAAAATAATCAATTAAAAACAAACAATTATGGGATCAGAATTAATCATTATACCAATTATATTTGGTGCAATTTTCGGCGTGTTTTATTTGTATTTTTCTACAAGAAATAAAGAGCGTTTAGCGCTTATAGAAAAAGGAGCCGATGCTAGTATTTTTGTAAAAGGAAAAGGGCACACAGCACCAATTTGGAAAGTACTTATTTTAAATCTAGCCTTACTCTTAATGGGTATTGGTGTAGGCGTATTTTTAGCTTCAATATTAGATCACTATACCACTCTAGATGAAGATGCAGTCTATCCTGCAACTATTTTTCTAATGGCTGGTATTGGTTTATTTATAGGTTTTAATATGACTAAAAATTTAGATAAAGAATAAGCACAAACTACAAATCAATCAAACTAATTAAAACTGCTTTCTCGATGAAGGCAGTTTTTTATTTTACAGTAAAATCAAAATAAGTATCTCGAAATGGTTCTCCATGAAGTGTAAAATGCCACCATTCCTTAGGGTAATTTCTAAACCCAAATTTCAACATAAAAGTTTGAAGCAATAGCCTATTCGCCTTTTGTTTCTCAGTAATATTTTCATAAGTAACCCAAGATTCTTCACCGAAAAAATCATAAGCACTTCCCATATCTAATGGAATGCTTGTATTACCATCAATAATAGTTAAATCTATTGTGCTCCCCCTGCTATGCCCAGATCTAGTAGCTATATACTCCTCTTTAAAAAGATTTCTCTTTTTAACGTTAGGATAAAACTTTTGTTTATTAATGGTATCATTCAAATCTCTAGCCCACTTTATAAAGTGATTTACAGCTTCTTGAGGTCTATAACCATCATACACTTTTAAACATAGATTTTGCTCTTGTAATGCTTCATGAACCAGTTTTAAAGCCCTAGCAGATTCTATAGTTAATATGAGCTTATTAGAATGATACCCCTCAATAGGTGTACCTACAAAGTTGTTTGGAGTAAAATAGCGAAGCTCTACATCTAAATCAGGAATAATAGCTTCAACATATACAAAACCCTTTGGAAGTTGAGCGTAAAAACTAGAAAAAACCAGACAGATTAAAAAAGTTAAAGTATACTTCATTTTAATTTTGAATTACGCTAATTTAGAAAATAAAAGAATATGCTTTTCCAAAGTCCTATAAATTTAAATCTAAAAGATGCAGAAGTAACATACTATCCCAATTTCTTTAACATAAATGACGCAGATAATTATTTCACGAACTTATTGAAATATATCAAATGGAAACAAGACACCATAACGGTTTTTGGAAAAACACACTTACAACCACGCTTAACAGCTTTTTATGCTAATAATGAAAACACCTATAAGTACAGTAATATTGTAATGTTACCAAATGCATTTGAAGGTGGTTTATTAAAAATAAAGAATGAAATTGAAACTGAACTGAACATTAAATTCACCAGTTGTTTAGCAAATCTATATCGAGATGGCAACGATAGTAACGGGTGGCACTCAGATAATGAAAAAGAACTTGGGGAAAATCCAATTATAGCTTCAGTATCGCTAGGAGCCCAAAGAGTCTTTCATCTTAAAAATAAAACGGATAAAGCACTTAAAACAAAACTTATTTTACAACATGGAAGTCTTTTATTAATGCAAGGGGAAACTCAAACTAATTGGTTGCATCAAATACCAAAAACTAAAAAAAATATAGGAAAACGAATTAATTTAACATTTCGAATTATTGCATAAAAAAACCGAGTTCCCTCAAACTCGGTTTTCTTTCAATTTGCTTTTTATATTATGATGCTAGATTTGGGGTTTCCTTGTTTAACAACATAATGCAAATATTAATTAATTAATCCATTGAACTAAAAAGTGTGTTATTTAGTACACTCCAAATATATACTTATCAAACATATTTAAACGACTAAATACATTTAAAATCGATGAAATACATTAAATTTTAACATTTATAGATGACTTAATCGATATTATCGATGAAATGCATAATATTAACTAGTATCTATTCATAAAATATGATCTAAACAGCATAAAAAAAGCATCCTAAAATAGAATGCTTTTTTACTAACTAACCAACCAAAATATGAATTACAATTCTTAAGCTTAAAGTAACCACTCAATAAACTTTTATAACGAATGTAATTATGATTAATATATAACAATTTTTGTGCCAAAATTAAATCACAATAATATTTTTGTGATTTATTTAACACATTAATTCCAAAGTAAAATAGTATAAGCAACTAGTAATTCACATTTAATTGTTTGATATTTGTGCTTCTTTTAAAACGATTTTAAAAATTTATGAAAAAAATATCATTTCTGTTATTAGCTTTATTTATAATTGCTTGTGGTAAAGAGCAACATGATTTAACAGTAAAAGCCCATATTAAAGGCTTAAAAAAGGGAACACTTTATCTTAAAAAGGTTGAAGACACTACATTAGTTACCATAGACTCACTAGTTGTTAATGGTAATTCAAATATCGAATTACATAGTGATTTAGATAGTCCAGAAATTTTTTATTTATATCTTGATAAAAATAGTGCTGAAAAAGATAGAATTACATTTTTTGCTGATAAAGGCATTACAGAAATTAATACTACACTAAAAAACTTTGCTTTTGAAGTTGACATTAAAGGCTCTGAACAACAAAAAACCTTAGAAGAGTATTTTACTGTTATTTCTAAAATTAACAATAGAAACTTAGAAAATTTTAAAGAACAATTTGAAGCCCAAAAAGCCGGAGACACAGCTAAACTTACTCTTTTAAAAAAAGAAGGTAACAATACACTTAAACGCAAATATTTATATACTGTAAATTTTGCCTTAAATAATAAGAATAGCGAAGTTGCTCCTTATTTAGCACTAACAGAAATCTATAACGCTAGAATCGATTTATTAGATACCATAAATAAATCTTTAACACCTAAAGTTAAAGCTTCCAAATATGGAAAAGAATTAAACGCTTTTATCAATAAAATAAAAACCACAGAAACAAACAAATAAACTTCTTATTATAAGTACATGACAAACATTATTTTTGAGGAATAAACTACTCGCAATTTTCAAGATAACCAAGACCTCACAGGTTTTGAAAACCTGTGAGGTCTACGTAACGAAAAAGGCATAATATGCTATATGCATGTAGTTTATATTTCTGTTCTAAATTTTTGTAATGTATTAAACCTCTTACTATAAATAAATAAAAAGCCTTTTCCACATGGAAAGGCTTTTTTGTTTTTTAAGAGCCGATGGAGGGACTCCCTTCGACTGCGCTCAGGATAAACTTCTCGTCCCAAGTCAAAATCATGTTTTTACCTTTTTTTGACTTCCTGTTCGCTATTCAATATTTCAGAGCCGATGGAGGGACTCGAACCCACGACCTGCTGATTACAAATCAGCTGCTCTAGCCAGCTGAGCTACATCGGCGTTTTTAACGGGAGCAAAAATAATATTTGCAAGCACTCCATTAAAAATTTTATCCTAGTTTATTAATTTTCTCAATTAAAGCTCTTCCTTTTGTTTCTAACTCACTATTGATAGCTTTAAAATGTGCTTTTGCATTTTCAACATTTTTAGCATTTACCTTTACTATTAATTCATCAAAAGTTTCAATTGCCTCATCAATAATTGCTTCACTTTTCTTAGTGTCTTTGTCTGTATTAGAATATTCCCAAACGTAAACTGCTTCTATAATATCACCTAAAACGTAATTTATATCTTTTTTTAAATCTCTAACATTTGCCATTTTGTGTATTTTAAAATTTCAACAAAAATAAGTAATTAATTCATATAAAGATTCCCGCTTTCGCGGGAATGACAAATTTATTTGATCCATCAAAGCCTACTTTGATAAGTTTATTTTTAACTACACATAAACTTCTAATAGCGTAGCCTTTTTAGAATTAATTTCATAGTGTTCAACGGCTGCAGGCACCAATATGGTTTCTCCTTTTTTTATATTTTCAGAATGTTCATTATAAGTTATTGTAACGCTGCCTTCAACACATATATAAATAATGAAAGAATCTTTATTATTTTCTTTTTTGAGAGTTGTTGTTACTTCCAAATAACTTGTTGTAAAATAAGGACAACTTACCATCTGATTTAATTGATTTTCTGTTTTAGAGTATGCAACTCTAAAATTATCTGGCATATTAAAATCAATAGCATCAATGGCCAAATCGTTATGTAGTTCTCTTTCATTACCATCATCATCAACTCGATCCCAGTCATAAACACGGTAAGTTACATCGCTAGTTTGTTGTATTTCTGCAAGCATAACACCTGCGCCAATGGCATGTAAACGACCAACTTCAATAAAATAGGTGTCTCCTTTTTTTACGGTATCAAAATTTAAAATTTCGGGAAGTGTTTTATCTTCAAGATGTTTTAAATATTTCTCTGAATCAACATTTTGATTAAAACCAACAATGAGTTTTGAATCTTTATCTGCTTGCATTACATACCACATTTCTGTCTTTCCAAATGAATTATGACGTTCTGCAGCTAATTTATCATTAGGATGCAACTGAATAGATAAAGCTTCTTTAGCATCTATAAACTTAATTAGAAGCGGGAATTTATTCTTAAAAATTCTATAATTGTGAATACCGATTAATTCTGAACCAAAACTTTCTAATAAATCTTTTAAAGATTTCCCTTTTAAAGCCCCATTAGAAACTATGGATGTATTATCATCAACATCTGTAATTTCCCAACTTTCACCACTATTTGGTAGATTAGATTCTTTATTAAGCAGTGTTCTTAATTTTTGTCCTCCCCAAATTTTTTCTTTTAAAATAGGAGTGAATTTTAATGGATATAATGTTTTGTTCATTTTTTAATTTCCTGAATAGGTTACAAAGTTGCGTGGCGTTTCATAAAGTGTAACTTCTAAAGTCAAATCTTTATCCAACTTTGGTTTGATTTTATTGTAAATGATTACCGCAATATTTTCAGCTGTAGGATTTAAGTCTTTAAACTCAGGGACTTCAACATTTAAATTTTTATGATCAAAAGCCTCTTCAACTTCACTTTTGATAATAGCTTTTAATACCTTCATATCAATTACATAACCTGTTTCCTTGTCAATTTCTCCAGTAACACTAAGAATAAGTTCATAGTTATGTCCATGAAAATTAGGGTTATTACATTTTCCGAAGATTTCTTCGTTTTTTTCAAAACTCCAATTTTTTCTGAACAATCTGTGGGCAGCATTAAAATGTGCTTTTCTACTAACGGTTACTTTCATTAAGATGCGATGTTTATATGTTCATAGAATTTATCAAAAATAACTTTAAACCATTCGGTGTATAACTCAGGATGTAATGATATATCAACCTTAATTTCTTCCAATGGCATCCATTTCCAGCTAGCAACTTCATCAATATTAATAGTGGGTTCAGTGTTGTATTTACCTAACAAAACATGATCATATTCGTGTTCCGTTAAACCATTATCAAAAGGCGCTTTATAAATGAATGAAATAGATTCTATTAAATCAACAACAAATCCCATTTCTTCAACTAAGCGTCTTTTTCCAGCTTCAATATTAGATTCTCCATCACGTTGATGGCTGCAGCAGGTATTAGTCCAAAGTCCAGGAGAGTGGTATTTATTAAGTGCTCTTTGTTGCAACATCAGTTCATTTTTATCATTAAAAATAAAAACCGAAAAAGCACGATGCAACAATGCCTTTTCGTGTGCTTCTAACTTAGGCATCAAACCTAATTGCTCATCCTTTTCGTTTACAAGGATAACTTTTTCTTCTTTCATCTGTTAATTTATATTTTTTATTTGGGTCAGATGTAATTCGTCAATAAACATATCGGTTGGTATCAACTTAATGTTATTTATCATTTCATAGTTGAGCAAAAATACAAACAAAATTACAACTTGGTAAATCTCATTTTAAATAAAAAAACACCTAAAATAAATTTAGATGCCTTTTAAGTTGATGGTTAGATATGTTAATTTTCAATCACAATAAATTCACTTCTTCTATTGGCTTGGTGTTCAGCCTCTGTACATTTTAATTTGTTTGTATTGTTACAACGATTAGTTAATCGTGTTTCACCGTATCCCTGTCCGCTTAAGCGTTCTGAGGAAATACCACCTTTCGTGATTATATAATCACGAGTAGATTTATTTCTTCTATTGGACAGCGCCCAGTTATAAGCATCTTTTCCTCTAGAATCTGTATGAGAGCGAACATCTACTTTTACATTAGGAAATTCCTTCATATAATTAATAACTTTTGCTAATTCAATTTCAGCATCAGGGCGAATAAACGATTTATCATAATCAAAATAAATAGGACTCAAATTGAGTAATAACGCTAAATCTGTACCTATTTTGGCTGCTTGAGGTTCTAATTTTAATTCTAAATTAAATTCAGGTTTTTCATTTGATTTTATTGAGAAATCGGTAAAATCATCTTTGTACTTTTCTTTTTTAGCCTCTACTAAATAGGTTCTGTCTTTACAACCCAAGCTAAAAGTAAATTTCCCAAAGTCATCACTTTTTAAAGACTGAAGTAGGTTTCTACTAGAATCATAAATAAACACATCTGTATTAGCTAAAATGTCTTGAGTTCTTTTATTTATTACAATTCCTGAAATAGCTTTAGTACAAGCTGGAATAACAAAACTATAGATATCATCATCCCCTTTCCCTCCTTCTCTATTAGAAGAAATATAGCCTTTTCTTGTAGTTTCATTAACAATATATCCAAAATCATCTTTAGGACTATTAATAGGTTTTCCCATATTGTGAATCATTGTCATTGACTCATTAAGTCTATCAATTTCAACTTTATAGACATCAAGCCCTCCTAAACCTACATGGCCATCAGATGAAAAATAAAGAATGCCTTTATCACTAACAAAAGGAAAATTCTCTCTGCCTTCAGTATTAATTTTTGCCCCTAAATTCACGGGTTCTCCATAAGTTCCATCATCATTTATATCCACTACAAAAATATCCGATGCACCTTGAGTACCAAACATATCTGAAGCAAAATATAGTTTTTTTCCATCGGCACTAAGTGCTGGATGCGCTACATTATATTCATCATTATTAAACGGTAAAGACTCAATATTTGCCCATACACTATCAACCAAAGTTGCTTTATAAATTTTTAAGCCATGAATGTTTTCACTATTCTTTTTGAACTTGCCTTTGAAAAAATTGTTTCTTGTGAAGTACGCTGTTTTGCCGTCTTTTGTAAAAGTTGTAGAAGACTCGTGGTATTTGGTATTTACAGCGCCATTTACTTCTTTAACAGTTCCATCTCCGTTTAATTCAAATAAATCTAAGAATGGTTGTGCATTCCAACTATAAATCTTTTCATCTTCATCTCGTGATGATGCAAAAATTAAATGATCGTTGTAAGTTGATGTCCCAAAATCTGAAAACGCAGTATTGATATCTAGATTTAATAATTCAAAATCACTAGACATTTCTTCAATAACTTCAACATAATCTTGTTTGCTTAAAAACTCTCTAACTCTTGAGTCTTCTGGCCTTAAAGCCGCAAAATTTTTAAATGCCTTATCAGCATCTTTATACTTTTCTTGAGCCTTTAGTGATTGAGCATACCTAAAATAATTTTCAGGAGCCAATTGAATATTTAAATCCATTAACTTTTTATACCATCCCGAAGCATCTTTCATTTCACTATTAAAATAAAAGGCATTAGCCAGTTTTTCAATAACTTCTGGAGAAGCATCTGCTTTATTTGCTAATACTAAAAGTTGATTTCTCGATTCTATATAAGATAAGTTTTCATACTTTTTTATAGCACTTGAAGCTTTTGCTTTTTGTGCGAATGAACTGTTAAAAACCAAAGCACTTAGTATAGATAGTATATATATTGTTTTTTTCATATCTGTAATCTTTTAGAAGAATCTTGGTGATAAAATTTTACCTATTTGTTGTAATTCAAATCGCAACATAAGTTCGTGAGTTCCACTGTTATAATTATTCAATGCAGTCGTAGTTGCATCATAAGCATAACCTAAAAACAAACCTGGATTAATTTGAAAGCCAACTAAACCACTTACAGAATCATCCCATCTATAAGCTAAACCTAAAGTGAATTTATCATTAAATAACGCATTAAACGATAGGTCTGCAATTAATGGTGCACCTGAAACACCTTTTACTAAAAATGCTGGTTTTAGCTTAGTATTATCACTTAAATCAAACACATAGCCACCAATTAGAAAATAGTGTAAACGTTCAGTTGCTATTGATTCTTGAAAATCATCGTAATATTCCGTATTCAAAATATTAGGAACTGATAAACCCAAATACCATTTTTCTGAATGCAGATACAAACCAGCTCCAAGAGTTGGTGATATTAAATCGATGTTCTCGTTAAATAATCTATCTGAGTTTTGAAAACGACCTTTGCTCCAATCGGTATCAAGAATATGTAGTCCTCCTTTAATACCGAAAGACAGTTCCAAATCACCAGACTCATCGACTGGTATGGTATAGGATACATTAGCATCAATACTCGTTTCTTCTGCAGGTCCTAACTGATCGCTAACAATATTTAAACCTAAACCTATTCTTTCGTTTTTTAAAGGTGAATGAATACCAAAAGTTATAGTTTTTGGAGCTCCATCAATACCTACCCATTGTGTTCTGTACAATGCTGTTGCACTTAACACATTTCTTTGTCCAGCATAACCCGCATTTACACTCATTGTGTTATACATATATTGCGTGTATTGTGGGTCTTGTTGAGCTTGTGTTTCAAAACTTAATAGTGCAGTAAACACTACTAAAATTAAACCTTTTATGAATGATGATTTTTTTATCATTTTTTTAATCTTTTTTTAGTCGTTTACTTTATATTATCTGTTTATGTATAACCATCCTACTTTTGGTTTGGAACCATCTCCGAAGTCTAAAACATAATAATATGTTCCTACTGGTAGCTTTTCTGAGCTGTTAATTGTAGCTCTACCATTAGATGTTCCATCCCAATCATTATTGTATGCTCTCTTTTCATATACTTTATTACCCCAACGGTTATATACCTCTAACTTATTATTAGGAAAGTTTTCAATACAATTTATAATTAAAGTATCATTAACGCGATCTCCATTTGGAGAGAACTCATTAAAAATTAATAAACATCCTAGTTCAGTTATAGTAGGATCATCAGATGCGTTTCCATCTAAATCATCACCATCATCACTCGTATCTGTTACTGTCCCTGAAGATCTTGTTGATGCTGTTGCAACAACACTGTTACTTACTCCTCCAGCATTTATAGCTGGCTGAGTAATTTTAAAACTCGCATAATAAGTAGCAGTTTCACCTACAAGAAGTGTTCCTTCAAAACTACCTTGATCTGCACTATCAAACACTGGTTCTTCGGTTAAAGAAATTATATTCCCATTGGCATCTAAGAATGAATCTACTAAAGTTATATCTGTTAAAACAATGTCTCCAATATTTTTAACTTCAATAGTATAAAAGATTTTATTATTTAATTCAGTTCCTGAAACATCAGCTGTTTTAGTTACTTCAATTATAGCTTCACAACCCGTTGTTATAGGATTACATGGGTCAGTTGGATCTGATGTTGGTCCACCCGTAAAGGTTGTTGGATCGTCTGGTGTACTCGGATCGTCAATGCCTGTAGTCTCCTCACAATCTGTTAAGCCATCACCATCGGTATCAACAGTATTGATGCCGATTGGTAAACATGGATCATTCTCATCAAACGGTCCTGGATATGTTGTTGGATCTTCTGGTGTGGATGGATCATCGATGCCCGTAGTCTCCTCACAATCTGTTAAGCCATCACCATCGGTATCAACGGTATTGATGCCGATTGGTAAACATGGATCATTCTCATCAAACGGTCCTGGATAGGTTGTTGGATCTTCTGGTGTCGATGGATCATCGATGCCCGTAGTCTCCTCACAGTCTGTTAAGCCATCACCATCGGTATCAACAGTATTGATGCCGATTGGTAAACATGGGTCATTCTCATCAAACGGTCCTGGATATGTTGTTGGATCTTCTGGTGTCGATGGATCATCGATGCCTGTAGTCTCCTCACAATCTGTTAAGCCATCACCATCGGTATCAACAGTATTGATGCCGATTGGTAAACATGGATCATTCTTATCAAATGGTCCTGGATAGGTTGTTGGATCTTCTGGTGTCGATGGATCGTCAATGCCTGTAGTCTCCTCACAATCTGTTAAGCCATCACCATCGGTATCAACAGTATTGATGCCGATTGGTAAACATGGGTCATTCTCATCAAACGGTCCTGGATAGGTTGTTGGATCTTCTGGTGTCGATGGATCATCTATTCCTGTTGTCTCCTCACAATCTGTTAAGCCATCACCATCGGTATCAACAGTATTGATGCCGATTGGTAAACATGGATCATTCTCATCAAACGGTCCTGGATAGGTTGTTGGATCTTCTGGTGTCGATGGATCATCGATGCCCGTAGTCTCCTCACAGTCTGTTAAGCCATCTCCATCAATATCAACGGTATTGGTGCCG
>Ga0316208_1001842_pt1 | contig 18715 bp, 17 predicted proteins | sample 3monopyrite_MG_FD_204944 | JGI IMG/M metagenome (GOLD analysis project Ga0316208, IMG submission 204944) | Microbial mat bacterial communities from mineral coupon in-situ incubated in ocean water Damariscotta River, Maine, United States -... | ecosystem: Environmental > Aquatic > Marine >...
GCTCTGCCAGTGTTGGGCCGCTCGGTCAGATTGAATTCGGAAGGCACTGGCAAAGCCAGTGGCACACATTTCTGAACTGAAAGATCGCTTCAGAGTCTCAATCCGCCTGACGATGCAACTAGAAACATGCTGACGTTATGAAACCACGGAAGACACGGAATGACACGGAAAACCATGATCACTTTCCGTGTCATTCCGTGTCTTCCGTGGTTATCAATTTCTGCCTGTCGAGAATGTGGCTGTTGGGTTTGCCTTGTCTGTTGGGCTTCGTCCTTGTGTCGAGCGTTGATGCCCAGACATTCGCAAGTGTGCCACTGGCTCTGCCAGTGTTGGGCCGCTCGGTCAGATTGAATTCGGAAGGCACTGGCAAAGCCAGTGGCACACATTTCTGAACTGAAAGATCGCTTCAGAGTCTCAATCCGCCTGACGATGCAACTAGAAACACGCTGACGTTATGAAACCACGGAAGACACGGAATAACACGGAAAACCATGATCTCTTTCCGTGTCATTCCGTGTCTTCCGTGGTTATCAATTTCTGCCTGTCGACAGCATGGCTCTTGAGTTTCCCATGTCTGTTGGGCTTCGTCCTTGTGTCGAGCGTTGATGCCCAGACATTCGCTCCGGCTGAGCGTTTCGTGGGAATGCTCAATGACGGGACGCGACTGAAGGCCGACTCGGTTAAGGAGTGGCATACCGAAACTGGCCGACCAAATTTTGCCGGCCGAGCGATTTTCGACCAGAAGAATCCGGTGCGATGGATTATTGACCAAGCAGTTCCGATCGCCGAAACGCCGAAGGCATACGTCGAGATGTTCGGCGGTGACCGTCTGCCATGTCGAGTCATCGACTATCAACGCTCAGAGACGTGGACCTACGAATCACTCGGTGAATACCTCATTGTCGAGCCGTTGATTCAAGTCGACTTTCCCGGCCGACCGACGACCCCGTTTCTGCGCATTTCAACCGACTGGCTGAAGCGTGTCGTGTTTGATGAAAAGGCCGGTGTCCCCTCAGCCTGGCATCCTGGAACGGTTTTTCTGCACGACGGAAGTCGTATCACCTTCCGAGTCGTTCGATGGAATGGCGGCGGTCTTTCGCTGCTGACGGATTCCGGAGTGAAGAAGCTGTTGTTTTCGCAGGTCGCCGAACTGCACTTTCCTCGTCGAGACGAATGGGAGGTCTACTTCCAGCAGCTCGCTGCGTTGACTCCCGACCTGACGGCGAGGCTCGTTCAGGCAGAAACATCCGACGGCCTTCGAATCACTGTCTCGACTGAGCGGTTGATCGCGAAGCATTCCGGCGATCAGAACAAGTCAGAAAACTGGTACCCGTTGCTGCATCCGGCTTGGAGTCTTGATCCAGTCACGTTGCCGTTCCGCACGGTTCGAAACTGGCGATTCTTTTGGGCGGATCAGCCACCGATGACGCTGTTCGAACCAGCGGCAACGCGAAATGATCCGGTCTTCAGCGAAGGGTGGAACTGGGTTCCGAATCTCAGCGTTCAATCCAGCGTGCTGACGAACAGCGGGTTACTTAGCGGATGGGGATTCGGCGTTCACGCACCAACGTCGCTGGCGTTCCCTCTTCATCCGGTCGTCCGTCAAATCCGCAGCCGCGTTGGACTTGATCAGGTCGTCGGTCTGGGGGGATGCGCTCGTGCCGACATCGCCCTACAGTCAAAGCCGACTCAGCCGTTCTTCAGGAGCGAAGTCTTCGTCGGCAGTGAAAAATCAGCCGACAGTGGCTGGAAGAATGTCACCGTAGCGGCAGGAAAGTCAGAGAACGTTGTTCTGATAGCCGATCCGATGATTGCCGGTCGACCGAAAGGTGCCGACCCGTACGACATCCGAGACTGCCTCAATTGGCTGGAGCCGGAATGGAAGCTCGACAAACCGCAACTCCTCAAGGAAGTCGCTCAGCAAGTTCCTGGCCGAATCCAGAGTCTGGCCGGGTGGACGGTCGATGCCCAACTCTTTCCACAGGCTGCAATCGCAGCCGCCCCCGACAACGCTGATGACCCTTCAAAACCCGCACCACTTCTGGTGAGGAGTGCCTGGGATAAAACCATTCCGGAAGACGAGCGAACTCGGCTAGAAATCCGGCCAGCCAACCAATTCGCAGTTTTCAGTCAGCAACGGCAGATCGAGAAGCAGCATCGATGGCTGGCTGTTTGCATTAGTAAACCCGCCACAAGTACGGACTCGGCTACAGTCGTTGTGCGAGTCGACGGTCGGGCAATCATTGAGGCAGAAGTTCCAGTTCAGACGTCGAGGCTGGATCCCGATCCAATCCTCGTTCCCGTTTCCGATTTCCAGGGTACGATGCCAACGATCGAGATCGTACTGCTGGCAACCGGCGAGAAGTCGTTCGTTAACTGGCAAAACACCGTGCTTTGTGAACACCCGCCCGGCATTGCCTCGCTCTTCGACGAGACCGAGGAAATCATCAAACACCTGCGAGACGGTGAGGGCGAAGTTTCTCTATCGACGGTCGACCCCAAACACGGAGTCAACACCCTGAAGCTGACGTCAGGAGATCGATCGAGCGCGACGATTCCCGGCTTCGATTTTCCGATCCGCGAATACCCGCAGCTGGGAGAATTCCGCTACCTTCGCTTCTCCTGGAAAAAGAAGAGCGGCTCACAAATCGGATTTCAAGTGGCTCACGACGGGAACATCGGAATCCCGGAGGACGAATTTGGCCGCGTTCAACCGCGAGCCTTTGCGAAAGGAGCGGCCAGGGCGATCCTTCAACATCGACGAACAAGCCCTCGACGGCCTGTCTCAGGAGGAAGTCGCGGGGCGCAGTTTGGTTATCAGTACGACGCTGGCAGCGGCGACCCAACGCAGCCGGCTTTGCGTCTTGATCGCAAGTTACCGGTCGACTGGCGACTGATGGGCCGAGATCTGTTTGGCGAGTTCGGCTCGTTCACGGTCACCGGTTTGGGATTCCGCAACTCGGACGATGAGCCCGCGATGTTCGACGAGATCTATCTCGCTCGAACCCAAAATGACTTCAACTGGATCGACGAAGTCTCCGGCCTGACGAAACCGTTCCAGAGTGATGATCCGAATCTGCTCGACGAAGCTCGCATTCCGCTTCATTACGGAACCCTGATTTCGAAAGTCGCGCCGCAATTCACGACTCAGTTGTCCGGTGAACCAGTACAGTTTCTTCGCGAGTGGCAAGGTCGGCAACAGGTCGTTCGAACGTTGCCTCCGTCGAAAGAGAAACCCTGCCTCCTGAAAGCTCCCGTCTCGGTGCGCGAAGGAAAGAAAACCGTGCTGAAACTCTCTGCAGCGCACTATCCCGATGCCGACTGGCAACTGGTAGTCCGAGCGGCCGGCCAGGAATTGTTCCGCTCGATGGTCGATGCTGACACCGCCAAGGAGGGTTGGCTCGACCACGACGTCGACCTCTCCCGCTTCGCTGGCCAGAACGTCGTCGTTGAAGTCTCCAACGAAGCAACCGGCTGGAGTTACGAGCACGGATTCTGGCACCGCCTCAAAATTGTCGAGGAGTAACGGAGTGCTGAGGTGCGGTAGGGTGCGTCTTGACGCACCACAAAAGCTCTTGCGATTCTCACGTAAAGACGCGAAGAGGTTGTGAGTTGTTTGATTGTAGGGTGTGACAAGCGGGCTGAACGGAAATTGCGGTGTGCCGGCGCGGAGATCTGCGAGCAGTCTTGACGGCTGCGAACTACAACGGTTGCCCGCGCCGGCACACCACTTTTGGAATTTGCTCCGCTGGTCACACCCTACAAAAAACTCACAGCCTCGAAGGGCCGTCCTGGAATTAACTGTCACCGTGGGGCAGGATTGCATCCTGCCGCAGCAGGTTTCAAACCTGCCCCACGACACTTATTCCCACGCCGATCCTGAGCTTCCATCCTCTTGCGGTCGCCTGGCTCCTGTCTCAACCACGTTGCGAAACGAACTCACGGCACGAGTACGTTAATCGTCACAGCCCGACCGGTTTCAGGGGGAAAACCCTCCTTAAGTTGCGCCTGTTGCCTCCCCGCAACCTATTTTGAAGCGTCGGCCAAACATCAGTTGAAACGTCAGTTACTTCTTTGCAGCCAGGGGATGGCACGGTGTCGAGCGAGTTACCAAACATCGATGAGGTCGTCAGCGACCTTCGCGAAACTGCGTCCGCAGGTGAGTCTTCAAACGGCGTTGCAGCATCGACTGCTGGAACCAGAGAAGGTGGAGTGGCCGTTGAAACTCAGCCATCGGCACCGGCGGCTCCACCCATTCCGAAGCCGCGAGGATTTCAAGCGGACTTTGCAACGAAGGCTCCATGGCCACCAGGTGGTGCGGCAGGACCAGGTCTCAGTCCTCCCAGGCCAATGCCGAAACGACCTCAGGGGCGGTTTCTGGTGGGAGCTATTTTCTCAACCGTCGTAGGAACCATTCTGCTGATGGTTTGGAATTCCTTTCTCGGCGTTGCGGCCTACGGCACGGTGACCGGCGACACCCTGCGAGTTACAACTCCGTGGGCAGGCTTCGTCCAGGAAGTCGCAGTGGAAGAAGGACAAGCCGTCAAGAAAGGCCAGATACTGGCCACGATGCACAGCCTCGACCTGGAGCGTCAACTCGCACAGATTGAAGATGAACTGCGAGTCGAACGTGCTCGACTTGACGGCGAAAAATCTCGACTCCGATGGGATTCGCAAAGCCACGCCGCCGAGTACTTCGAACTGTGGGGATCATTGCTTAAGAACCAGGAAGACCTGAGTCGCATCCGCAACGATCTCGAACGTGCTCAGAGTGTTCGCGACAAGTCGATCATCCCTCAGCAGGAAATGGACCGACTCATATTCGCAGAAGCTGGCCAGCGTGAAATGGTCGAGAAGATGGCTCAGGCACTGGAAGAACTGCGACATCGAGTCGACGACAAGCCAACTGACGAGCAGACAACATCGGACGACGGCAGAAGCCTCGAACAACTGCGACCAATTCTCGCACGTATCGACGCGCTGGAAGCATCACGCTTGCGACTTGCCGATCAACTGGAAGAAGGCAGGCTGTTATCACCCGTTGACGGCGTCGTCGTTCGTTGCGATCAGGCTGCCGGGCAAAGTCTGGGACGACTCGAAACGGTGCTTGAACTCGTTGATTCGAATTCACTGATGGCAACATTGTACGTTCAGCAGGACGATTCGCACTCGCTGACTCCAGGAACGCGAGTCACGGTGACCGTCGAGCCGCTCTCGCAGCCGGTCGCCTGTCGAGTCGTGAGTTCGCGAGAACGTTTCGAGGCGGCTCCGGAATCAGTCGAGCGTTACTACCGAAAAGGCGAGCCGTTGCTGCCGGTCGTGCTTCAACCGGAAGTTGGAGAACGGGACCGAGGCATCATGCGTCACGGAGCGATCGTGCGGTTCGGATGGTTCTCGTCTTTGCAGGCGGAACGCCCGGACGACACTCGAATCGCAGCTGCCGACGACTGATTGCAGAAGTGCTGAGCGGGACCAGTGGGCGATCAAAAGAGGGCTGTTTTTTTGATATCAGGCGCGTCGGTGTGTGACGTGTCGCGAAGTTTCGATCGTTGCCAGAGGGGGAACAGGCAATGACGACTGTTGACTCAAAGTCAGTCGTGCGTGACGAAAAACAAAGTGATGCCTTTGGGCCAGCAGCGTCACAGGCCGAGGCCGAAAGCACGAACATCGAACACGGCCGGTCCATATGTTCGGTGCCGCTGTCGGCCTTTGCTTTGACAAGCGATGGGCACATCGCCTCGCCAGAACCGATTGCGGCTGTCGCCACATCATGTGGAGACGGTTCAGCAAGCCTCTCCCTTGGTTGGGATGCCCTGCCAGCTCATCCGTCCCTTGTCCTTGCAGCGTCAACACTTGATGGCAGAACGTTGTTCGCCGGTTGCGTGCTGACTTCGCACAAGGTTCGCGAGGACGGAATTCACTGCGAAATTGCTCGGGGAGGAGTCGGTGAACGGGTCCTCGCTGAGGAATCCAGAGTGCCGACACTCAACACGGAATTCTTCCAATACCGACTGCCGTATGCCGACTCGGTTTACGAAAGCTGGAGCCGTGCAGGAATTCTGAAGCGAACCGTGCTCGATCGAGTTCTGGTCTGCGGCAAGTGCCGATCGGTGGCGACGTTCAGGTTTGCATGTCGGCAGTGTGGCTCCGGGCGGGTCGCTCACAAAATGATGGCTCACCACTTCGCCTGTGCCTTCGTCGCGCCGGTCAGTGAGTTTGAAACGGCGGAGACGCTCAAGTGTCCCAACTGCCAGACGAAACACCTGGTAGCGGGCACCGACTTTGAGTACATGCCGGGCGACAACGAGTGTGATGTTTGTGGATGGTCCGACCGCGAGTTGGAGCAGACCGGACATTGTTTGAATTGTGATTCTCGATTCGCGGCTCACAAAGCCGTCGAGCAGGAACTGGTCGGGTACCATGTTGAACGGCTGGCATCTTTGGCTGACATCGCGGACCTGGGATGAAGTGGCGTTGCTGCTGCTGGGCATGTCGCTTCTTGACGGTCCGCGGTATTGCGTCGCGACGGCGATCACGTGCATCTATGACTGGGTGTGCGGAATCAAGCGATCGCTGTTCTCGAAGCAGCCCGAAGTGGAATTCTCGCATTGCCCGTCGGTATGTGTGATGGTCGTCGGCTTGAACGAGGGATCGGGACTCGGGGCGACGATCGAATCGATCATCGGCACCTACCCACGTGTTGAGATAGTGGTCGTCGACGACGGCTCCGATGATGACATGGCGGAAGTCGGCAGGGCCTACGCCAGCCAACACCCAGGCATCGTGAGGTGTCTTTCTCGACCGTGGCGGGGCGGCAAGTCATCAGCTCTGAACATCGCGGCGACACACACGACGGCCGAAGTGGTGATCTGCGTTGACGCGGACTCGCACCTGGCAAGCGACGCGATCTGGGAAATCGTCCAGCCGTTTCGCGATGAAAACGTCGGAGCAGTCTCGGCAACGGTGTCGGTCCGAAACTGCTTTACGAATTTCGTCACGTGGTTTCAGGGGTTGGAGTATCTGCAGTCAATCTTCGTTGGCCGGTTGGTCGCCGCAAGATTGAACGTTCTGCCGATCGCGTCAGGGGCGCTGGCAGGATTTCGTCGCGAGCTACTTGTTCGTCTGGGAGGCTGGGACGTTGGGCCGGGCGAAGACCTCGACATAACCGTTCGAATCCGTCGAATTGGATACCGAGTGACGTTTGCTCAATACGCTTTTTGCCACACAGAAGCACCAACCACCTGGAAGGCACTAGTTAAGCAGCGTCGACGCTGGGAGGGAGACGGACCGGTTCGTCACTTCTCACGAAAACACATCGACATGGCGAAACCGTGGCATCGTGACTTCCGCCTGTCGAACATGTTCATGTTTCTCGACGGAATTACCTTTAACCTGCTGTGCGGCTACGGGATGGTCATCTGGTCCGTGATGATACTTCTGCATCCCGACATGAGACCGCATCCCTACGCATGGATGACCTTTTACATTGTCAGCGTACTTGCCGAAATCGTCGCGTTGGGGCCGCTGATGTACTACAGCCGGCAACGAAAACACGACGCCATCGTCGCCCTGGCATTTCCACTGATGCCCGCGTATCGAATGCTGCTGCTCGGCGTTCGAATCTTCTCGAACACCGCCGAAATCATCTGGCGAAAGTCGTTCACCGAACCTCACGTGCCGCCGCATGTTCGAGCGGTCACCTGGCGCTGGTAGGTCGGATCCGCAATGGCGAAGCCTGGCCTACCGTAAACAAAGCCCCCTCGACACAACTGTAGGGTATGTCAATCGCAGCGCCGGCGTACCATTTCAATGGTCACCGATGGTACGCCAGCGCTGCGCTCGACATACCCTACGCCTATGACGACATACCTCGCACCGAATGTCGAAAACGGCTTGCCCATCAGGCAGGCTTGGCCGCCTTCTCTTCGCGGTTCATCAACCAGAGCAGCACCGGGCTCGCGACGTAGATCGAGCTGTACGTTCCGACGAGCACTCCGACGAGCAGGCAGAAGGCGAATCCGTGGATGCCTTCTCCGCCGAACACGTAAAGAATCGCGACGACGAAGAACGTGGTCAGCGACGTCAGCAGCGTTCGAGACAGAGTCTGGTTCAGGCTGGTATTGATCATCTCCGGAGTCAGATTCGGGTTCTTACCACGGACTTCTCGAATTCGGTCGAAGACGACGATCGTGTCGTTCAACGAGTAACCCACGATCGTCAGGAACGCGGCGATCATCGGCAGGTTGATCTTGAAATCGTACAGCCCGAATAACGAGCCGAATGCTCCGCCGCTGGCCAGTGAGGCCAAAGCAACCACTCCCAGCACGACTAGCACGTCATGCACCAGAGCGGCGACGGCTGCTAAACCAAACGTGACTCGTTGGAAACGGAAAGCAACGTAAATGATGATCGCAGCAAGGCTGATCAACATCGCGATGATTGCCTGTTGCTGCATTTCGCCGCCGACTGACTCAGCAAACTTGCTGACCTCTTCGAACAACGGCGACGTACTCATGTCGGTCTGCATGTCGGCCAGAGCTGCGGTCAGGTCTTCCTTTTCCAGCTCAGTCGACGCTTCGAGCTTCACCTGACTGAATTTCCGAACTTGTCCTTCGTCGGCGTCAACTCCACTGCCGACGATCCCGGTCACTCGGAACAGATCGCCAGGGCTGCCGTACTTGTCGCCGTGCAGCTTCTCGATGGAGTCTTCCAGATTTCTCGAGGCGGTCGTCACTGTGATCTCGTCGCTGAAGGTCAACGTTGTTTCCTGGCCCCCGGCGAACGCCGACTCTTCTGGATCGACCTGTTCGCCTTCGGCTGGCTCGGCTGCTGCAGCGATCTCGGCTAGTTCCGTATTCTCAACTGAAACCGTCCTCAGCCCCATATCGCCAAGCGCTTTGGAAACGCCGTCTTCGACCATTTCGGTGCTTTCGACAGTCGTTCGCAGTCGCCACCGCCGGCCTGAATCAGATTCCTGTGTTTCGCCTTCCAACGTCAAACGCTCGACAGTGATGCTGGCATCAAACTCTGACTCGAGGTTGCTGCGAAAGTCCGCCAGCTTGTGAGCTTCGTCAAATTCGAAGGTGACCATGATTCCGCCACGGAAGTCGATATCGAGGTTGTCCGCTCCGCGAGAGACGAATCCGGCCATTCCGGAGCAGATCACGAACAGCGAGGCGATCATTGCCAGCTTGCGTTTGCCGATGAAATCGAGACTTGGCGACTTCACAATTGAAAGCATCGGAAGATTCTTCAGGATGCGTTTCTGCTCAAGGATTTCGAAGACCAACCGACCGAAGTACAAAGCCGAAAACATACTCATCACGATGCCGATAAAGAGCGTCACCGCGAAACCTTTGACCTGGTCGGTTCCGATCATGAACAGAACAACGGCGACGATCAGCGTCGTCAGGTTCGAGTCAATAATCGCGGTGAAGGCTTTGTCGAATCCGTTGTGAATCGCCATGCGAATGCTGGCCCCTTTGGCAAGCTCCTCGCGAATCCTCTCGAAGATCAGAACGTTGGCGTCAACCGCCATCCCGATCGTCAGTACGAGTCCCGCCAGACCTGGCAAAGTGAATGTGCCCTGCACGAAGATCATGGCACCCATGATTAGCAGAATATTCAGCATCAGGCACAGCACGGCGATCAGGCCAGCTTTCAGATAGTAGAGAGCCATGAACGCAATCACGACGACGCACGACAACTGAATCGCAAAGATGCCTTTGTTACGAATATCGACACCCAGCGTCGGGCTGATCGTGAATTCGCTGATCGGCTCCGGGATAAGCGGAACATCGAGAGCACCAGCATTCAAAACACTGACCAGTGATTGGATTTCATCACGGGTGAAGTCGCCGGAGATCTGGCCACGGGCACCGATCACGTCGTTCAAACTCGGGGCCGACTGAATTTTGTCATCCAGCAGAACCGCCAGTCGATATTTTTTGCCGTCCTTCTGGGGTTTATATTCCGACGTCAACTCTCGAAACCGGTTGGCACCAACATTGTCGAATGTAAAAGCAACGGCGTAGCCACGTTCATCCATCGTCTCGTTGGCCCGGACAAGAAATTTACCCGTGACTTGCTTCGCTTCGGGCGTCACAACAACAAGCACCTGCTCGACGTCAGCGTTTTCTTTGCCCTTCCTGGTACGATGAACCGAGGCCAAAATTTCTCCGCCACCTCGACCAACATCTTCACCGTCTGCCAGGTCTACCCAACGCGCCACCGTTCGGCCATTTTCGCGAACTTTGTTCTCGGCAGGAGACATCCCTTCGGCGGTTTTAATCCACGGTCGATGCTCGCCATTGTTTGGAGTGGCGAGAATCTCAAACTGGAGCGATCCCAGTCGAGTGATTCGATCTTTCATTTCGTCGACGTAAGCCTGATCGGCACCCGGAATGATGATTTCGATCCGGTCTGAGCCGACTCGGCGAACCGTGACTTCTTCGGTACCCGACGGATTAATTCGCCGGTTGATGGCACCAACCATTCTGTCGATTGACTTATCGACGTCCTTGCCGGACTCGTTAGCGGCTGTCATATCGACTTGGTAAACGAGGTTCGTTCCACCGGCGAGGTCGATGCCCAGTCGGAAGCAGTCTCCGAGCGCCTTACCTTGAGCGAGCTGGTAGGTCATCGGCACGACGGCGATGGCGATGCAGAACAGGACCGTCCCGATTCGGCTGCTGAAATCTTTCAACCGAAACGCCTTGCCAATCAACGACCCAAGGATGTACGGCAGGAACATGACCGCAAAGATCAACGAGAAAATCAGCCAGCCAGAAGCGCCGGCTGGAGCTTCGGCGGCTTCGGCGGCTTCGACAGCCTTTTCTTGTGCAAGAAGCAGAAACATCGATCGGAATCCTTATCGACAATGAGGGTAACCATCAGGAGCGTCGCCGAGTGCTGCGGTGACCTCGTTTGCTGAAACGCGATCAGGTGCGGCAGAACTGGCATCAGGATTTGGCCGCGGAATCCTTTTCGTCGGTCAAAACTGAACTGATGGAGCTGCGTCGGAATTTAATACGAGTTGAGTCATCAACCTTCAGAGTGACTTCCAGGCCATCGGGTGAGACATGTGCCACCGTCCCAATGATTCCTCCTGCGGTCACGACGCGGTCGTTTTTTTTCAGGCCATCCAGCACTGCTTTGCGTTTTTTTTCCTCAGCAGCGCGAGGACGCAGCAGCATGAAATAATAGAACACCGCGATCATGATCATCGGCGGGAGGAAGCCTCCCCACGGGCTTTGCGCGCCGCCAGCATCGGGCACGCCCTCTTCCGCCAGCAGGAAAGCAAAGTTCAATAAGGAATGCATCGACGTCGTTTTCTCAATGGGTCAACGCGAGCGGCCAATTCGGACGACCGTCAACGGACAATCCGCACAGAACTCGCTCGCAACAGACAGGGGTGGCAGGCATCTCGCTGAAAAATTGTTCGAATCTGAACTCGAACGAGCCCGGCAGCGTGATCTTCAGAGAGACAAAAACTCTGCTCTGAAAACGACTTACCGCCAGACCTGCCGAAAAGAAGGGCGGTATCTTAGGAAGACGCATTCCACCGGGCAAGTTGAACGGATCGAAACTCAGCCCCCCGATCCTCACGAATCGCCTGCCGCATGTCTCGCATTAACTTCTGGTAAAATGCGATGTTATGCCACGAGAGCAGAATTGGCCCGAGCATCTCTTTCACCATGAACAGATGCCGTAAATAGGCTCGCGTAAATTGCTGGCAGGTCGGACATTCACACTCGGGATCGAGCGGCGATTCATCAAGTTTGAACTGCTCATTGCGCATTCGGAGCTTCCCCTGACTCGTAAATGCCAGAGCATTCCGGCCGTTCCGAGTCGGCATCACGCAGTCAAACAGGTCGATCCCCCGCGAAACGCCTTCGATCAGGTCTGTCGGCGTGCCGACCCCCATCAAATAGCGAGGGCGGTCTTCCGGCAGGATCGGCACTGTGAAGTCCAGCGTTTCGTACATTTGAGGTGGAGCTTCCCCGACGCTCAGCCCTCCAACCGCGTAGCCTGGAAAGTCAATCGGCAACAGAGCCTCCGCAGATCGCTCCCGCATTTCCCGATCAATCCCGCCCTGCACGATGCCGAACAACGCCTGATCATCTCGCTGATGAGCATCCCGGCAGCGTCTGGCCCAGCGAGTCGTCAGATCAACAGCCGCCAGCATCTGCTCTCTCGGAGCGTCGGCGGGCGGACACTCGTCCAGACACATGATGCAGTCAGCTCCGAGCTGCTCCTGAATCCGCATCGCGCTTTCGGGAGTCAGTTCGAGCAAACTGCCATCCAGGTGCGAACGAAACTTCACGCCGTTTTCATCGAGCTTCCGTAATTTCGCGAGACTGAAAACCTGGAACCCGCCGCTGTCGGTCAGGATCGGCCCGTCCCAACTCATGAATTTGTGCAGCCCACCGAGTTCCGCCACCACTTCCGGACCCGGCCGCAGAGCCAGGTGATAAGTATTCGCCAGAACCTTCTGCACACCAACTTGCCGCAACTGGTCCGGAGTCAGCCCCTTCACGGACGCCAGCGTTCCCACCGGCATGAACGCTGGAGTCTCCACCGCGCCATGCGGAGTCTTCCAAATCCCGGCCCGCGCCGACGATCCAGAATCCGTGTGCTCAAGTTCAAACTCAAAATGCGACAACGTGGCCATGCTCCTGCTAAGGAATAGTCCTGAAATAAGTTCCTTGTTTGACCGGAAGCCGAAGGCGCCCGCGTTTCAGACGCTGGCACCCATTCAAAACACCATCGCCTGCGGCTTCGGGTCAAACAAGGCAACGGAAATCGGGAAGTTATTTCGGGACTGACTCCTAAGTACGGTGGGCACCGCTCACCAAATACAAAACGTCTGGTGGGCGGTGCCCACCCTACGTCCAGTTCGAATTGATGGCCGGAACGGCGGAGCATAGTCGCAGAGGATTCCGTCTCAAACAGTCGGGTCGCTCGTTCGATCGAGAGAGGTTGATAAACTCGATCGAATCTCCAATCGAATCAGGAATCCGACATGCGAACATCCACCGAACTCATTCTGCTTGTCGCATTCATGCTTCCGGCAACGCAACCGGCTCCCGTCGAAGCCGCCTCGAAAAAGACGAACATCATTTTGATCATGGCGGACGACGTCGGTTACGAATGTTTCGGCTGCTACGGGAGCAAGCAGTACAGCACTCCAAACATCGACCGCATGGCGAAGAACGGAATGTTGTTTACGCATTGCTACTCGCAGCCGCTGTGCACTCCAAGCCGCGTCAAAATCATGACGGGGATCTCGAACGTCCGGAATTACTCGGCGTTCTCAGTCCTCAACAGCGACCAGAAAACGATCGGGCACTACTTCCAGGAAGCCGGCTACAAAACGCTGGTCGCTGGGAAATGGCAGTTGCTCGGCGCGGAACATTACAAAGAACAGTTCCGACTCAAAGGTGCCTGGCCTGACCAGACAGGCTTCGACAATCACTGCTTGTGGCAGGTCGACAAACTCGGCTCTCGATTCTGGCAGCCGCTACTCAACGTCAACGGTGCCAACGAGCAGTTCGGTAAGAAGACGGCCTACGGGCCCGACGTCGTCAACAATTACGTCTTGGAATTCATGGAGAAGGAAAAGTCAGAACCGTTCCTGATCTACTACCCAATGATCCTTGTCCACAACCCGTTTGACCCAACTCCCGACAGCGAGTCACTCAAAAGCAAAAACAAGCAACGCAACTTCGAGGACATGGTTGCTTACATGGACAAGCTGATCGGCAAGGTCATCGCCAAAACGCAAGAGCTGGGCATCGCCGAAAACACGCTCATCATGTTCTGCGGAGACAACGGCACGAACGTCGCCATCAAGTCGACGCTGAACGGCGTCGAGATCAGAGGCGGAAAAGGCAAAACAACCGACGCGGGAACTCGTGTCCCAATGGTCGCTCTTCAACCTGGTATTATCGCCAAAGGCAGCGTCTACGACGAACTCGTCGACTTCTCGGACTTTCTTCCAACATGCCTCGACGCGAGCGGCATCGAAATCCCATCGAACATCGACGGCCGATCCTTCGCCCCGCAACTTCGAGGCGAACCCGGAAACCCGCGAGAATGGATGCACTGCTTCTATTGCTCTCGCCCTGAGCGTATGAAGCCGAAGCAATTCGTCCGTGACAAACGCTGGAAGCTCTACCGCGACGGCACGTTTTTCGACGTCCCCAACGACGTCAAAGAGAAAAACGATTTGACCGGCTCTGAAACTGCTGACGCCAGCGCCGCTCGGCAGAGACTGCAGAAAGCTCTGGATTCGTTCCCTGCTGAGGGCCAGCAACTCCTCAACTTCGTCCCAAACGACCGCTGAGCAATTTGACGAGGCCTACCAGCGAAGTCGTATAAGAGCTGCAAATCTCCATCCTTGACGCAAATTTTAAGAACCACGAATGGACACGAAGATACACGAATAGAAAAAGGACAAATTGGAAAATCATTCGTGGTTCTTCGTGTCCATTCGTGGTTCAACTATCAACAACTACCGTGTTGTCCACAGATAGAGCTGTTCTGGTCTGGTTTCGAGCGTCGAGTTAGAATTGCGTCGTACTGACGATACGAATCGCTGGGAACGTGCACTTCAACGTACGGCGATCAGCGAGAGCCGATAGAGATGGAGTCTCTCATGAGCGGTCCGACCGATAGCTACCCGACGATTATTCTTTCGGGCACGGATCCCGACTTGCCTGACGACTTCTCCAACGACTTCTCGAAATACAAAGACTTCCAGGACATGGCACGCGGCGGCAGCGCTTTACTGCGGTCGTGCTGGGACTCGATCATGGGGCGGACGGTCGCTCTGAAGACGTTGTTGCCCAAGGCGTCAACCAACCCGCGAGAACGGCGCAGGTTTCTTCGCGAAGCCAGAGTCACCTCTCAACTTGCTCATCCGGCAACAGTTCCCGTTTACGAAATTGGCCGGACCGACGATGGCCACCTTTACTTCACGATGAAGTGCATCGCTGGCGAGAACCTCTTCAAGATTCTGCAAAGACTCAGCTGGGGCGACAAAGCAGCCGAGCGGGAATATCCGCTGCACGTTCTCATCGACATGATGCTCCAGGCAGCTCAGGCGCTGGCTTACGCACACGTCCACGGCGTGGTCCACCGCGACGTTAAACCGGAAAACATCTGGGTCGGAAAGTTTGGCGAAGTCATTCTATTGGACTGGGGAGTCGCCAAGGTCTGGGGGCAGTCCGACAAAGACGCCATCCCCACCGAAGATCTCGATCACAAGCTGGCCACGTCCAAAGACAAGCAACTTCAGACGCTGACGCTCGACGGCCAACGACCAGGCACGCCGCTCTACATGTCGCCTGAAGCCGTGCTGGGTAACCGCAACATTGACGAGCGGACTGACATCTTCAGCTTCGGCGTGCTGATGTACGAGTTACTGACGTTCAGCGAGCCGTTTCGCGGCCCCACCATCCGGCACACTTTCGACAATATTATTAACTTCTCGCCGCCGTCGATGCTGAAGAAAGCTCCCGCCAGAAACATCCCGGACGCGTTGGACCGAATCGTTCTGAAAGCCATCGAGAAAGAACCCAACGATCGCTACGAATCAATGCTCGACATGATCGACGACCTTAGCGCGACGCGGCTGGAACTTCTTTCCGCTCCGAGATAATTCAGCAGACCGCAGGCTGGAACGAGCGCAGCGCTGTTACGGCAATCGCAGATCAGACTCGCTTCAGTTGCCGGAACAGCGCTGCGCTCGTTCCAGCCTGCAGGTTCATGAGACATCACGTAAAAAACGGCCGCCTGAAATTATCAGGCGACCGCTCTCATTCTTCGTTTAACAGATCAGCGTAAGGAACGAGTCCTTAGCCGAGAGCTGCTTTGGTCGTCTTAACGATCGCAGCGGCGACCTTGTAAGGATCCGCGTTCGATGCCGGACGGCGATCTTCGAGGCGGCCTTTCCAGCCGTCTTCGATCGTACCAACCGGAATTCGGATAGAAGCACCGCGGTCAGACACACCGTAGCTGAACTCGTCGATCCGCTGCGTTTCGTGCAGACCGGTCAGACGCTGTTCGTTGTCAGAACCGTAGACACCGATATGTCGAGGAACTTCCCCGCCGAAGCCTTCGCAAATCGTGTGGAAGATTGCCTCGTCGCCGTTGTCCCGCATGACGCCATTGGAAAAGTTGGCGTGCATGCCCGAACCGTTCCAGTCGGTTGCTCCGAGCGGTTTCGGGTGCCAGTTGATGGCCAGACCGTAGTCTTCGCCGATTCGCTCCAGCAGGTAACGAGCAACCCAGACTTCGTCGCCAGCTCGTGCTGCACCTTTCGCAAAGATCTGGAATTCCCACTGGCCAGCGGCAACTTCGCCGTTGATACCTTCAACGTTGATGCCAGCTTCCAGGCAGGTGTCGAGGTGTTCTTCGACGACCTGACGACCGTAAGCATTCTTTGCACCGACCGAGCAGTAGTACGGTCCCTGCGGAGGCGGAAATCCACCTGGCGGGAACCCTGGTGGCAGATTGTGCTGAGGATCCCAGAGGAAGTATTCCTGCTCGAAACCGAACCAGAAATCTGCGTCGTCGTCTTCGATCGTCGCTCGACCGTTTGAAACGTGCGGCGTGCTGTCAGCGTTCAGAACTTCGGTCATGACCAGGTAAGAGTTCTTACGGCCTGGATCCGGGAAGATCGCAACCGGCTTCAGCAGGCAGTCAGATGCTCCGCCTTCGGCCTGTTCGGTCGAGCTTCCGTCGAAGCACCACATCGGGCAGTCTTCGAGTTTTCCGCTGAAGCCTTCTTTTTCGACGCGAGTCTTGCTGCGAAGGCTTTGCGTTGGCAGGTAGCCGTCGAGCCAGATGTACTCAAGTTTTGATTTCGCCATTTGAATGTTACTCCTGAGTTCAGTTCAAAAATCGATTCGCAAAAAGTTGTCTATTATGAAGATCCGAGTTCCACAACGACCGGGGCCTTCTGAACCGCTTCCCAACCGTCGCACAACCGGGCTTGTACCGGGAGCTCTGGAAAACTCCAGACTGTGAGCGCTCCCTGAAATCCGGATTCGGACGCGTTCTCAGGCCTGCTCAACATCGAGGCAAAACTGCCTGCCGGAAGCGCAGAATCTGAGACCAGTTGACCGAACGAAAACGAATTCGACTGGCCACACCGCCGGATGTTGCCGCGTTCGAATTGCGTCATTACTGCAGAAACCAAGTCGTTTCTGACATCTGCCGAACGGATCAACTGCTTGATCGAGCCTTTAGGTAGGCCGTCACCGTCGCAGAGTCCGTTGCACTTCGCAGAGTAAGCAACGACCGTGCCAGTTCTCAGTTCGTCCTGAATCGCGGAAACCATCCGATTGGTTCTGCGTGGTCCAGACTCGGACAATCACGCAGCCACGTGCACTGAAAACGTCTGTCAGATCGACAGCGGATTCGGAGAATAACGGGGCCTCACAGCGAATTCCATCGATCGGCAGGCGACTGGCCGAACGGCACGAATCACCACATAATCTGCCGTCATGCGAAACCGTTCTCCACGCCCGGCATCGGGCGTTCAGTCGAGGATCAAACTTCATGTTGGATGGTCATCAGAAGCGAGTTCTCTTTCTTTGCACCGGCAACTCCTGCCGCAGCCAGATGGCCGAAGGACTGCTGCGCGAACTCGCTGGCGACCGCTTCGAAGCATTATCGGCAGGTTCAAACCCAGCCGGTTACGTTCACGCAGGGGGAATTCAGGCGATGTCCGAACTGGGCATCGATATTTCCGATCTCCGCAGCAAGTCGATCAACGAATTCCTGCCGCCCGAAGGCACGCCACCCGACCTGATCATCAGCGTCTGCTCCGGCGCCGAGCACGACTGCCCGACCTTCCCCGGCACCGTCGAACGACTCCACTGGCCCTTCGACGACCCCGCCCACGCTGAAGGCACCGACGAAGAAAAACTCGCCTGCTTCCGCCGAGTCCGCGACGAAATCCGCGCCGCTCTGACAGAAAAGCTGATTCCATAAACTGACGAACTCTCCCTCCTGGCTGAAGGGCTAACGGAATCTCAAGAACCAGTAGATGATCTGTCACTGACAGGAGGCTTGCAGAGTTGTCAAAGCGGCGGAGTACTGCTGGGCGAGTTGGGTCTGTCCGGCGGTTTGGAAGTGGCTGACTCCGCGTTGGTAAATGGCGATGCAGTATTCGCTGGGTGAGTTGCCTCGTTTTTGCGAAACCTTCGGCAGAAACGCGGCGTAGAACTGCACAATAGCGTCGTCTCCGCCGTCGATCTTACTGGCGAGTTGCTCCAGTCGGTCGAGCATCTGCGGGACATAATTCCCTTCATCGGGATACCGCTGCACCGCCGTCGCCAAAGCCTGGATGGCTTCGTCGGACCGTTCGTTTTCGACAAGGATTTCGCTCAGCCGAATCAACGCGTTGAATGCCAGATCCGGTCGCTGCGCTGTAGACGTCGCGCAGTCGATGCCACGCTTTGAACTGATTGCCGATGTCTTCGTTAAATTGAATCAAATCTTCACAGACAGTCAGTGTGAAATCCGGAAACCGTGCGAAAGTCTGAAACAGTTGATTGATAATCGTATTCATCTGCTTTTCACGCAGACGATCGAGCTCCTCCCCGTCCGATATTTTTGTCGCGGCCGCCCATGCCTGCTCGCACCACGGATTCAGCGCGAGCGACTGCGAAAGGAAGTCACTCTTCTGGGCGAAGTCCATCCG
>Ga0316208_1001844_pt1 | contig 18699 bp, 13 predicted proteins | sample 3monopyrite_MG_FD_204944 | JGI IMG/M metagenome (GOLD analysis project Ga0316208, IMG submission 204944) | Microbial mat bacterial communities from mineral coupon in-situ incubated in ocean water Damariscotta River, Maine, United States -... | ecosystem: Environmental > Aquatic > Marine >...
GCGACGCCCTTGCCATTCGAATTCTCTTCCCCACGAACAGGGCGAGGTCACTGACAAGCAGTGACAGGGTTTGCCAGCTTCGCTGGGCAAACGAAAAACGTTCCCACGCAGAGCGTAGGAACGAGTGAAGACTCTGAGCTGGGACGAGTCCCAACCTACCTGACAACTCACTCGTAAGGCATGACCAGGAGCAGGCAGAGGAAGCGGTCGGGGTGGCTTTCGTCGAAGAAGAGTTTGCGGGCGTAGATGGCGTGGTTCTTTGTCTGGTCGAGGCCGGGCAGAACGGACACTGAGAAACGCGAACCGAGTTTTTCGTTCAGACGCTCCTGCAGGACATCTGCGTCGGTAGTTTCGTCGCCGACCAGAATGGCCATCGGGCGGGCGTCGTTTCCGATTTCTGCCGTCAGGTCCTTTTCTGAATACTTGCTCTCTTCGACTCGCAGATTCTTGAACTGTGGGTCTTTCATGATTTCGCCCAGCACGCCGCTGAGCGGCGACTCGCCTTCACGCTGCGGTCGTGAACCCGTCACCAGGATTGAAACCTGCGGCGTGACATCCAGCTCTCGCGTTTCGAGCTCCTTCAGGGCACGGAAGTTTTTCAACTCGGAAAACAGCGACTCCATCGGGTATTCGATTTTTCGTTCAAAGCAGAATTCAACATCCGACTGACCTGGAAACCTCAGGAAGCGTCCTTCTTCATCTGTCAGGAAAACACGCAGATCGTCCGTGGTCTGGCGATTGAGAGATTCGATAATCCGGCCGAAGTGAATATTGATCACGACGATTCCCAGCACGCGGCTGCTGGCGGGGTCGTAGACTGGAGCCCCCGCACGAACGACCGGACGATCCCACTGGTACATGCCCTGCTCGCGGTTAATGTCGATGCTCGAAAGGTAAACCTCGCCACGAGTCAGTTTGACCGTGTCCCGGAAGTAACCTCGGTCGCCTTTGGGCTGCAGTTTTTCGGCGGAAAGCAGCTCCGGCTCGGAGCCTGGTGTTTCTCGATCCATGCGGATTTTCTCAAACCCTTCGGCATCGTTCGCCAGATATCGAACCTGGATGTAGTTCGGATTCTGAGCCATGAATTCCCGGAAGAGTCGCTCGGTTTCAAGCCGCTGCTCTTCCGAAAGCTCGCCGTTTTCGCAGGCCAGCGCCGCGTCGGTCAGAATCGGACGCCCGACCAGCAACCGAATATCGTCTCGCAGATCGTCGAAGTCCGAAACGATGACGTGTTCGTGGAAACGACCTTCAGCCTTGAGAGACTCAACCCGCGTCTGCACCAGATTGTTGCGGGCGTTGACGGCCGACGTTGCCCAGACGCTCAACCCAACGACTACCAGCAGAACACAAGTGACGATCGTCTGGGCCAGCCCCTGATGATGCCTCATCCAGCGAGCCTGACGTTCGTACCATCGTTCCTTGAGTGCTGATACCGGCTGATCAGCCAGCCAGAGTTCGATGTCGTCCGCTATGTCGACACCGGTGGCGTATCGTGCGTCCGGGTCGATCTCCATTGCTTTCAGACAAATGGCTTCCAGACCTCGTGGAATGTCATCACGTTTCTCGGAAGGATTCACATAGTTGCCGTGCCGCGCCTTCGTGAGTGCTTCCCGCGCAGAATCACCCGTGTACGGAGCGGTGCCGATCAGCATTTTGTAGAGCGTTGCTCCGAGTGAAAAAATGTCTGTCGCCGGCCCGAGTCCGACCACACCTGCCGCCTGTTCGGGACTCATGTAAGCCGGTGTGCCGACCGGGCCACCTGTTGTTCCCCCGGAACTGCCACCCGATCCGCTGCTGGGCATCAAAGTCTGCTCGCCGCTGGCTCGCGCGGTTTCGTCACGATTGATAGGCATTGCCAGGCCCCAGTCGACGACCAACGTGTCGTCGTACTTGCCGAGCATTATATTTTCAGGCTTGATGTCGCGATGCAGGATTCCTCGATTATGTGCATAAGCGATGGTGTTGCAGACCGTGGAGAACTGAATCAGAAGGCTGCGGAATTCGACCGACCGGCTCTTGGAGAAAATCGATTCCTGCTTGACACGTTGGCCATCCTTTTCGATCGTCGGCGAGTGCATTCTCGCGATGTACTCTTCCAGCGTCTCGCCTTGGATGAACCGCATGGCGTAACAGAGACGGCCGTCCGGTGTCTTACCGAATCCGTAAACTGGCACGACGCCAGGATGATCCAGCCGCGCGGTGACTTCGGCTTCGAGCTGAAACTGTTCGCGACAGTCGCGGCGGTCTCGATGCTTCGGCCGGATGAATTTCAGCACGACGTCGCGCTGAAGTTCACTGTCGTCGGCCACGTAGATTTCGCCGAGCCCGCCTCGCGCATGAAACTTCAGTTTCTTATACGACTGCTGAATGACGAGTGCCCCGGCGTCAGAATTCCTTGGACCTTCCGGCTCGATGACGGTTGCCATTCCGCCGATTTCCGGCGTGGCGGTTTCTTCACTGGGTCGCGGTTCAATTTCGTCGATTCGCTTCTGCACTTCTTCGAGAAGTTCAGGACAACTCATGCAAAGTTCTTCGGGGGGGATGTACTGCCCCTGCGCCAGCAACTGTTCCCACTGAGTGACCAGTTGCTCGACGCGGACGGTATCCATCATAAGATCTCCAGAGTTTGCTCAAACCTTGGGATGTGACCGGGAGGTCGACCCATCAACCTGAGACTGCATACACCGTAAAGCTGTTGATACACTCCTCGCGAAGCAAGCATTGTACCGCTGCGGCGAAATACTCAACCGCAAAACAACGTTCTGGACGGGTGACCGCAAATCTTCAGCGACTTGAACGATCAACTGGCCTCCGTTTTGCCACAGTCGCGAAACTTCGCCAGTTGCCAGAGTTGCCACGAAGCAACGGATGATGTGTTTCCGCAACATCGATTGCTATGCTCTGGGCTGTCGGTTACCCACCATTCGAAGCCGACACGCTAACTGGAACCGCCCTCCCTGACTGCTCACTGGAGCCCTGCCATGAAGACGACTTTAAGACTGTTTGCGACCGTCGCGTTTATCGCCCTGCTGAGTTTTCCGGCCGCAGCAGGAGACGCGAAGACTGATCCAAAGGGCAAGAAACCGTCGAAGCTCGAAGCCTGCAAACTTGGCAGCACCTACAACGTGCATCGACTCGGCAAGATATATCTGGCCGGACAGCCGTCGGTCGACGACTTCGCGATCGCGAAGAAAGATGGCATCAAGACCGTCATCAATCTGCGAACGCCCGGTGAAATGCGTTTTGACGAGAAGGGTGTGCTGAAAGGGCTCGGTCTTGAGTACCACTACCTTCCGTTCGCGGCCCCCGACACACTCAAAGACGAAATCTTTGAGAAGTCGCTGGAGGTACTCGGCGACAAAAAGAAACAGCCAGTCCTGCTGCACTGTGCCTCGGCCAATCGAGTCGGCGCGATCTGGCTCGTTCATCGAGTCCTGACTGACAAAGTTCCTTTCGACAAGGCGTTCAAAGAAGCGAAGGAAGTCGGACTGCGGTTCCCACCGTACGAAGCCAAAGCGAAGGCTTACATCGTGAAGGCTCAGGCCAAAGCCAAGGCAGCGAAACCGAAAAAGAAATAGGCGCAGGGCGTAAACGCGTCGGATGAATCAGTCGACCGAATGCTCGACTTCGATGGCGATCGCTCGGATCTCGAAATCGTCGAAGCTGGTGGCGTCGTCTTTTGTCGACGTCTGCCGAATTTCAATTTTGTTCTCGCCGGCTTTCAGCAACCGGGCGGGAAGTCGCAATCTGACTCGCTCGGGGTCGGTTGCCGGCGATCGAATACTGATCAACTTGTTCATCGTTCCAACCAGTTCGCCATTCACGAAGACTTGCGTCGCCAGAAAACCCGCACGCACTTCGTCGAGGAACGGCGTTGCCTTGAGCGTGTCGGGAGCCGACGGGATCAACTCGGCAATGTCAGCCGAAAGAAAAGCAGGTTGAGCAAGCTCTTCAGCGGCAACCTTAAAGTTGAAACTCAACTCCGTCCCGTCCGGCTGGATTCGGCTGAAAGATTCGCGGTACCCATTCCCGAGATGCCGCGGCCCGGGATCAAGCAATCGATACGAGCCAGCGAACAGCGGCGTGATTCGCCGGATCATTTCCCAGCGGACCGTCACATCCCCCAGCAGCGGGTGCTGCATCACCAATCCGTCGTCGTTCGCTTGCCGAATCGCCGACCGAATCCAGAAGGATTCTTCGGCCCCGCCCAACGAGCAGGACGCATCGGGGACAAGATCGATCCGAGCGAACTCTCCCGTTACGGGCATCCGCGCAGCAGGCTTTGGCCGACGGAAACAAACGGCAGCAATATCTTTACGGTCGATCAATAGGCGATGCCCTTTGCTGCGGGGCAGAACGGAAACACCCGCCGCCGCTTCGCTGATCAATCCGTAGATTTCGTCTCCTGAATTCAGAAGGACTCGATCCGAGTCTGCCGTTTTCCGAACTGAATTCTCAATGCCTTTTCTGATACTCGACGAGTGGTTGGATTCTCGATTGGTACGCCGAACAAACGGCTCGTGAACGAAAAGAGCGTGCGGTCGGCCCGGCTCGTCGTCGATCGGCGGAACCAGAGGACCTTCGACTTCGATCGCAACCAGCTTCCCGATCGGTCTCTGCACTTTCGCCAGGATGACTCCGTTGCTGCTGAGTGTCAGCTCACGATCCATGTGCAACCGAATTTGAAGCCGCTGCGTCCCGACCGTTGCAGACTTCACACGGTCGACCGGAAATACAATCCGCCGCATCCCGCCCCGCCCCGAAACTTCGATCCGACGTCGCACGCCGCGTTCGTCGACGAAAATAAATTTGAGAGATCCACCACTGCGAATCTCGTCACCCGGTGAAAGACTTCTCACTCCCGGCACGCCCGCTGGCCATTGTCCAGACAGGACAACCAAACAACCATCATACGCTGATGCGTCCCCGAGCCCTGGTAGCTGAATGGCTCGTCGTTTCCAGAATTTTCTGGTCAACACGTCGACATAATCGGGAACCACGACGCTGCCGTTTTCGCCATCGCCGTTTTCGCCATCGCCGTTTTCGCCATTGCCGTTTTCGCCATTGCCGCCTTCGCCATTGCCGCCTTCGACTTCCTGCCAGACACCCGCCGGCCTCACACGAAAGTCAGCAGGACAATCATCGCGCGTTCCAACTGGCTGGCGGATCGTTTCCACGCCTGACACGCGAAGGCCGACTTCCGACAACTTCGAGTCTCCAAAGAGCTTCGCGGCAAACCGAGATGACGTTCCCGATTGTCGCTCGGACAGGCTGCACGATGCCGGCAGCACCTCACCCGTCCAAAGCGCGACGATCCTCACCGGCAGGCTGCTCTGTAACTGGTACGGTCGGGCATCGAACTCGAGCGTTTCGCCGGTCGTCAGCGGCGCATTCTGAGTGAGTGCTGCGGTCCCCCTGAGAAACCTTGCGTCGCTCGTCGTGCCGGCGGACTTTCGAACCCGCAGCTCGGGACCGACTTCACGGCGGTCCAAAGCTGAAAGTCCCTCGGCAGCCGAAGCAGCCCGAGAACCAGCTCCGCCAGAGCAGATCGTCGCTGCGAGAATCAGCAGGCCAACCCGGCACGAAATCCAGATCGCACAGCTCGAATCCAGCTTCGGTGGCAACTTTGGCCAAAATGTACTGCGGATTCGATTCTTCACAGAAAATCTTCATGCTCGGAGTGATCGTCGTGCGTCGATTTCGCCGATGAGTGATTGGAACAGCTGAGTCTAAAGGCTGTGGCCGTGCTTCCGTCATGAGTCTTCAGAAACTTCTGACGAGACAGAAATCGTGGAGAACAACTGACCACTGTAGACAGAATTATGAAGTTACCGCGAACCCTCATAAATTCTACTCAAGTGGACCATGAGCGAGTTGCCGGACAGACGGCAACTCGGATAAAAAAGAAGCCCGGACCATCGCGTCAGAAACTGCGGCAACGGACAGCGTCGCGGCGACGGTGATTTCCCGCAAACCGCATCCTCGAATGTAACTCAAGTCACCGGAAACTCCTGTCGCCACTGCTGATCACAGTGCCGCAGAAATCCGGGAGCGTCGGTAGATGACCACCGAATCGAACATGCCGCGAGTTCTGTGCTACAGCCGCGAGCCCGAACAGGCACGCTCCATTGCCGAGTCTCTGAAGGCTCAGTACGAGGTCGTGTGTCCGGAATCTTTGGAAGACAGCCTTGAGACCCTGAACGAAGGTGAGTTCTCAGGGCTTTTTTTGTGCGGCAGCGAAATGACGTCGGCCGGGCTGTTGCTCCAGGCGGGCGGGATTCTCCAGCAGCTCCAGGACGGCTTCGCTCTGGTCGGACATCGCCGCGAAGTCCTCTGGCACAATGATCGACTGCTGAAACTCACGGACAGCGAAGAGTCACACATCGATCGCAGCTTCTACGAATGTTTCGGCAGCCCAGAAATACTCGGACCCGACTTCTGCCCGCTGAACACCGCGTTTGGAATGGGCGAAGCCGCCCGAAGCACACTGCGGGTCGGCGACAAAACATACTATGAAGTCGAAGCGACTCCCGTCTTCGACAGCGAAACCGGAAATGCCGGCATCGCTCGATTCCTCATTGTCGTTGTGCGGGACATCTCGACCGAGGTCCTGCAACGCCAGAAACTCAACGCTATTTATCAGGCCGGCCTGGAGCTGGGTGATCTGACTCCGCAGGAGCTGCTCGAAATGTCGGTCGACGACCGGGTCGATCTGCTCAAGTCGAAAATCCTGCACTTCACTCAGGACCTGCTTGAATACGACACCGTCGAGATTCGCCTACTGGATCGCAGCACGAAACGGCTCGATCCACTTCTGGCGGTCGGCATGGAGGAAGTCGCAGAATCGCGAAGTCTGCAGGCCAACCCGCAAGACAACGGCGTCACGGGATTCGTCGCCGCGACTGGCAAGAGCTACCTTTGCGAGGACACGACCAGCGACCCGCTCTATCTGCTGGGCGCGTCTGAGGCTCGCAGTTCGCTGACCGTTCCGCTGATGCTGCACGACGAGGTCTTCGGAACATTCAACGTCGAGAGTCCTAAGAAACACGCGTTCTCCGAAAACGACCTGCAGTTCCTCGAACTGTTTGCTCGCGAAATCGCCGTTGCTCTCAACACGCTCGAGTTGCTCGCCGTCGAGAAAATCTCAACGGCCACCGAAAGCACCGAACTTATCCTGAAAGAAGTCGTCGACCCCGTCGACAAGATCATTCAGGACACGACCTGGCTGATCGAAAACACGGTCGGAGCGGACACTGGAGTCACCGAACGACTCCGCGGCGTGCTGAAATACACGCGCGACATCAAGCGGATGATTCAAACCGTCGGAGGCACGTTTCCTCATCAGGCCGGCTCATCGGTGATGCCGGAAACGGATGTCAGGCCGCTCATGCAGCGCAAACGCGTGCTCGTCGTCGATGAAGATCCCGAAGTTCGCCGGGCCGCTCACCAGTTACTCCGCCGTTTTGGCTGCGACGTTGAGACTGCACACAACGGCGAAGAATGCTTTCTGCTGGCACGCTCTTACCACTACGACGCCGTGCTGTCCGACATTCGGCTGCCCGACTACAAGGGCTACGAAGTCTTTAACCAGTTGAAGCAAATCGACCCTCACGTGCCCGTCATCCTGATGACCGGCTACGGCTACGATCCTGGCCACTCGATCGTGAAGGCGCGACAGGCCGGTTGCAAAGCGGTCCTCTTCAAACCGTTTCGAGTCGACCAGTTGGTGTCGGAACTCGAAAAAGCCTTCACATCGCCAGCGGACCTCGCCGAGCAGTCCGGTTAGGACCGTCCTGCAAATAAGTGTCGTAGCGAAAGTCGCCAAGACTTTCGGCGGTACATCGGGCCGAAACTCTTGGCGAGTTTCACTACTGGTTCAGGGACAGAGCCTGGGACTCAACGTTTGGAAGGCGTCTTCCAGTCTACGAAAAAACCCGGAAGCAGCAGGTCCCAGGGGGGCACAGGACTCCGACTACTTCCGGGCGGCGATTGGCAAATAACCGATAGGGTCGGACATTAGTCACGACGGCGATTTCGAGTCAATATGGGATATTGCGAGCCCTGATAAGACGTCTTTCTCACGCATTTAGACACGAATCCACGTACAACATGGCGGAATCTCACACTCCCAGGCAGCTCGAAAGTCTCTCAGCCGGACGCCACGGACCTGATCGCAGCCAGAAAATCCGCTCATGACCGCCCCCTATTACAAGCTGGTCAAGTCGCTGAGGCGAGCGTTCCCTCAGCCAGTTTCTGACCGCGAGCACGACGCTTACTTTGTGTTTTCGATCATGCGAGCGCTCGACCAGGTTGACGCGATGAAGTCGGTGTCGCCGGTGCTCGGCACACCTCGCGAGCTCGACTTTGAATCCGCTCGACAAACAAGAATCGCTCGCGAGACGCAACCTCTCGAATCGGTGACCGAGCAACTCGTCGACCATCTGTCGGGCGCATTCGTCTGGGGGCACCCGCGAGCGCAGATCAATGTCATCCCGCCGCCGACGATTCCGGGCATCATCGGATCGTTGCTTCCATCGATCTACAACCCGAACCTGGCCAGCGAAGAATCGTCGCGACTGGTAGCCCTATCGGAAGTCGAGGTCTCCGCGATGACGGCCGACCTTGTCGGCTACGATCCGGCTAAGGCTCAAGGAGTCTTCACTTTCGGCGGAACAGGCACCCTGCTCTACGCGGCGCGCATCGGTCTCGAAAAAGCTTGCCCCGGTTCAATGAAATCCGGCATCCGAGAACAAGCCGTCATCGTCGCTTCTGAGTGCTCTCATTACGCCTGCCGAACAATCGCCGGCTGGATGGGACTGGGCGAGGACAGCGTCATCGAAGTCCCCAGCTCTCCCGAAAACGAAGTTCGCACCTGCCTGCTGGAGAGCATGTGCCGAGACATTCTCAAGTCGGGGAAAAAGATCGCGATGATTGTCGCGACGATGGGCACGACCGACGCATTCGGGCTCGACGACCTGGCCGAGATCCGCGACATCCGTGACCGGCTTGTCGATGAATTCTCGCTGGACTACGTGCCGCACATTCACGCCGACGCGGTGATCGGCTGGGCATGGAGCGTCTTCAACGACTACGACTTCGACGAGAACCCGCAGGGCTTCCGCCCTCGCACCGTGCGATCCCTGGCCGGGACGCAGCGGCGCATCAATCAGCTTCACCTGTCCGACTCCCTGGGCATCGACTTTCACAAAACGGGATTCGCTCCGTATGTCTCCAGCCTGTTCCTCTCGAAGTCTGACGGCGACCTGTCGCTGATCGCTCGGAACACTGAGGCGATGCCATACCTCTTCAAGTCGGGCGAGTATCACCCTGGCAAGTACACTCTCGAAACAAGTCGCAGCGGAGCGGGACCAATGGCCGCTCTTGGCAATCTCCTGCTGCTCGGCCGCGAAGGTCTTCAGGCATTGCTCGGGCACCTGGTAACGATGTCGGAATCGCTCGCGGAGCACCTGGAAGGGCACGCGGCGACAACCGTCCTCAACAGCGAAAACTTCGGGCCGGTGACGCTGTTTCGAGTCTACCCGGACGATGTCGACACATTCACGATTTCGAAATGCGAAATGACCGACCCGACATTTCGCGAAACTCTGCACAAACACAACGACTACAACCGCCGTATCTTCGCCGAAATTCAGGCTGAAGCATTGCAGGGCCGCGGCGTCGTTCTGTCCTTAACCGACTGCTACCGCGAGACCGACTATGGCGAACCAGTCGTCGCCTTGAAGTCGTACATCATGAGCCCGTTCTCCGACGAAAAATACGTCGACGCCGTCCTGGAATCCGTCTGCCGAGCCCGCAAGAAGGTCACCGGTTGACCTGAACGTCCACCTCTCCGCTCCCCACAACGGTTTCTGAGTTTTTCAGAATTTTTCCGGAATCGCGGCCCAGAAGCATCGAGTTGTGTCGTCTTCCCCTTAGAGCCGCTGCCTGTCGAATGTCCGACGGAAGTGGATTCATGACCGGGAGACACTCATGCAGCCAGACCCGACTTCGATGGAAGCGTCCGACGACTCGGAACTTGACCAGTTCCTGGATCAGCACTGGGCGGAAATCTCAAGACAGGCGATCCGCCGTGCCGCTGTAAGAGTCGTTTGGAATCGCCGCATCGAACAGATGAATCGGTTTCTGATCGCGGCGGCTGTCGTGATGACCGTTCAATCCAGTTGGGGAGCGGTGACGCTTCTAAGACTCGTAAAGGGCGTGCATTAGAACGGCTTCAAATTAGGCGTCGCGTCTTTTCGTCCTTAAGCCGCAGCGTCAACGAGGGCCGTTAACCATTGGTGGACGAACCGCGTCGCGCGCTGATCGGGAGCCCCACCCACAACAAGGGCAGTTTCACTGAGTAGATTCACTTTTCAACCGGGATGTCGCCCGTGCGGCGGCTCTCACATTCAGGAGCAGGATCATGGCGAAAAATGTAATGGCGCTTTGCGGTCTAGTGGCGCTGGTCGGAGGGCTGGGCGTCTGGCAGTTTGGATTCTTCAGCGACGTGAAGGAGCAACTCGAACGTGAGACGGCAGTGACGCGGGCTCAGTCCATCGTTGCCAGCATGGAACAGCGGGCGGAGTCGCTGACAGATCGAGCTCGTGAGCTGCGGATCAAAGCACGCACTCAGGAGAAAGAAGTCGAACGCGACGAAGCACAGGCGGCGAAGACGCAGCAGGCAATTCTGACGCTGGCGGCGGCGGCGAAGGAACGCGGTCTGCCGAAGCCGTCAGCAGCCAGCGAGGCCGATCGACAGCAGACGATCGCCTTTGCCGGACGCACTCTGACTGCGGACGAAGTTTACGAGACGCTTCGCAAGTGGCAGAAGGCAAGTCAGACCGCCGAAGATCGATTGAAGATTCCTCGAGCGATGATCGAGCGAATGCGGACCACGGCTGATCAACTCGAGCAGAAGCAGTCGCAGTTCGTCGCTCAGGTTCAGGCCACACGAGCCACGCTGGAACGACTCGAAATGCAGCGTGACCTGGCGGCGCTCGACGCAGAACTGGCCGAACTTGGTGCCAGCGCCTCGGGCAAGCCAGCAGGAGAACTGGAAAATGTTCTCGACACTCTGCAGAAGCAGATCGATGAGTACGAATCGACCAGCGAAGTTCTGGCGGCGGAGCCAGCCACTGGCGAACCGCTCTCGCTCGACGAAGTCCTGGCCACCACCTCCGCTGAACCGTCAATCCACGATACGCTCGACGCTCTGTGGGATAAGAAGTAGTTCTCGACTCGTTCCCACGACTCGTTGGACTCGTGCCCACGCTCTGCGTGGGCACGCCGGGCAGGACGCTCTGCGTCCCGTCCGATGAAAACCGGGGACGCGGAGCGTCCGACGGCCCGTTCCCACGCAGAGCGTGGGAACGAGTCAATGCAGGAGTTAATTCAGGGCCAGCCTGCAACCGAATTCTTCGTTCGAAATCCCGCACAGTCGAGACACGTCATGTCAAAACATCAGGCACTGAAGGGGCTGCGAGATTCGATTCGTCGAATTGTGGCGGCCGTTGACCGTGGCTCCGGCGGTGACATCAACGACGCATTGACGGAGTTTTCGACGCTGGCATCTCCAATGCTGAAACCGTTCGTAAAATCGCAACTGAAACTGCGACGTCTGGACGGCCCGGATCGGATGGTCGAGGAAGCTGGCGACATCCTCAACCTGTTACTGCTGGAGCTGATGCGGAAGGCAAAGCTTTGCGACGCGACCGATGACGAGCAGGCTCAGGCGTGGCTGTTGACCGTCGTGCGGAACATGATCGAAGACCGAGCCAAAACTGCCCGACATCGGTTCTGGTCGTGGAGAAAGAAGCTTCACTCGACCCTGCCCGGATACAGCGGCCGCGCCGACGATCCGCAACGGCGTTTGTATGATGATTTCACCGGACGCTCTGACAGAAATTCGTTTGACCCGTAGCCGCAGGCGCTGGCGTTTCAGAGCAACGTTGTAAAAACGCCAGCGCCTGCGGCTACGGGTCAAACAAAAATGGCTCATCCACACCCACACATTGAATAATCCCGACAGAATCTCACGAGGCCAACCATGAAAAATTCTCCCGTCCTTTTCAGCCTCGTCCTGGCCGGGCTGATCCTCACCACCGGCTGCGGAAAGACCGACGAAGAAGCCGACTCCGCACCCGCCGCCGAAGCCGGGTCAACCACTGGAGCCGGTGTCGAGCTACCGTTCGACGACGCTGACGCATCTCCGAGCGCCGCCGGAGCGACTCCGCAAACGCAGAAGAAGACTGATCCGCTGCTGGAACTGGCGGGTCGGTTGAAACGACAGCGGGAAGAACTGATTGCTCAGAAGGTCAAGCGGCAAACGTTACTGGCGAAGCGGATCAGTGAATTGAACTCGTTGACGGCGGATTTGCAGAGCCGCATCCGCCGCGCGGGACTGACGGTTGACGCCGTACTTTCACAGTTCAAACAGGCCGTCCCCGACACCGGAACGCTGGCAGAATTGTTTGTCGATTACCGACGGGCGGGCCAGCGTCAGAACCACATCAAACGCCTGGAAGCCGCCATGCAGGCAGACGGCGGGATTATTGGCAAACTGTGGCTCTCGGAAGAAAGCCTGACGCAGAAAGCCGAACTCAACGAAGCACTGGATCCGACGACCCGGCAGAAAGCGGAAAAAGTGCTGGCCGACGCCCGCAAATTTGACCCGTACGCTGAGGAAATCATCCTTCAGAACCCGGCCGCCGCAGGGGAGCTGCAGGCAGGCATGGACATCGTCGGGGCGGCTCTACAGCAGCGTGTGGCCGCCATGCCGAAGCGGTCTGAAACGTCGGTCGATGACCTGCCACCCTTGCCGGAACTCCAGTTCGAAACAGCAGGCAATGTCGAAACCACCATCCTGGAGGTCATGCAGGAAATTCTCGCCGACGGTCGGACCGAGGCCTCACAGTCTTTCACCGAAAAGCAGCCGGAAGTCGCCATCAATCGGCTGAATCTGGCACTCGCCAAAGCGCGAGCGAGGCTGGACTCGATAGATTCGCCTGCCTGGAAAGCCGATTGCGTCAAGCAACTCGACAAAGCCACCATCGCCTTGTCAGAACAATTGGCGAAACCTTACCTGGACGCGTTGAAAACCGCCGCCAGTGAGGCTTACAAAACGGAGAAGTGGGACCACGTTATGGACCTGCTCGACGCCCTCGTGCGGCTTGCTCCAAAGGCGGAAAAACTCCCTGCACAGTTCAAAGAAATCGACGCATTCCTCGATTCGTTGGAAAATCTCGACAGTCTCGAAGCCGCCGTCGCTCGGGAGCGGTTTGAAACGATCCGGCAGATGCTTACGCCCGGTGCGCGGGCGCGTCACGGGAAACGTACCGGCGTCAGTACGAGTTCCGGAAAGTTTGGCGAAGACATCAATCTCCGCCTTGCGACGCTCGACGCCTCCGACCGCAGTGGAGCGATCGAGTTGCTCGTGAAGGCTGTTCAGGCCTGGCGGGAAGAAGACAGCGGCCTCAAGCAGTTACAGGCCGAGCGTGTCGAGCTGCTCAAGACGGTGGCCGAGGACGGACAGGACGTCAAAGACCTGGACGACGACATTCAGATTGTCCAGGCCGAAATGGCTCGCCGGGAGCAGACCGTGCGAGCCGCACTCGCGAAACTCGATCAGGCGGACCGGGAACTGTTCAACGAAATTCAGGCCGGCGTCGACGGCTTCGAACGCCACCGTGCTGAACTCAAGGACGGTCGACGAAAGCTGAAGGACGGCCACAAAGAAGTCGTGGACGCCAGAAAAGAAATCGCCGCCCTCAAACAGCGGCAGCAACCGTCCGCAGCCGGCGCCGCCCGAGCGTCAGGAACCAGCAGGAAACTATCAGTCACGGAGATCGTCCAGTTGGCGGCGGGCATCCCGTACAACTTTCAGTTCGCCTCGCCAGACGGTCTCAAACCGGGCGACCTACGGATCATCACGGTCCAAGGCATCAAAACTCGCTGGCGCTGGATTCCGCCTGGTCGATTCAAAATGGGCAGCCCGACCGACGAAAAAGGACGCGACGGTGACGAAGATCAGGTCCTGGTCACAATCAGCCAGGGCTACTGGATGCTTGAAACCGAGGTCACGCAGGAGCTGTGGGCCGCTGTCATGGGCGGCAGTCTGGATTGGGACAGCTACGGAAAAGGACCAAAGCACCCGGTCTACAATGTCAGCCACGACGAGGCGACAGCGTTCTGCGCGAAGTTCAACACACTGCTGAAAGCGATTCCCGACGCGGCCGATCTGAAAGCTCGACTGCCGACCGAAGCGGAATGGGAATTCGCCTGTCGAGCCGGAACAACAACCCGCTACTACTGGGGCGACCGCGACGAGGACGCGAATGAGTTTGCGTGGCATGAGGGCAACTCGGACGGAACCACACACCCGGTCGGCCAGAAGCAGCCGAATGCCTGGGGACTATTGGACTCTTCGGGAAACGTCTGGGAATGGACGGCTGACTGGTACGCTGCCGAACTCACTGGCGGAACCGTTCCCAGTGGGCCATCATCTGACGCCTCGCTCCGCGTGGATCGCGGCGGTTGCTGGGGGAGCTCGGTGGGCTACGGGAACCTGCGTTCGGCAAGCCGGGGCGGGAACTCGCCCGGCGGCCGGATCAGCGACCTCGGCTTCCGCATGGCTTGCAGTTCAGTCATGGGCTGAGCCCAGTCCAGACAGGTCAGGCTCCCCTGACGAAGTTCGATCATCGGTTGAAGCGGCGTGCCGGAACTGCGCAAAGCTTGTTCGAGCCTACGTCGGACGACCAGTCAACTCGCCGCCCTACGGTTTCGCTTTTCTCAATTCGAGATCAAAGAACTCCGGCAGCTCTCCAACGAGAGGATTCGCGTAATCAAGGAATGCCTTTGTTACGAACAGTCCATCCTTCGAGATAAACTTTGCCGGCATTGGTCGTTCGGCATTCGCGACTTCACCCAGTGGAATCGTCCCGAAATCGTAAGCGTAGGGTTCGCCTCGTTTCGAGGTTCGGTTGATCGTGACCATCACGCCGCTTGTGCCATTCTCGGCGAGCCGAACGGCTTGTTTGCCACAGCCGAACGCTTCGTCGATATCCAGCTTCACGGCTCGATCGGCGGCACACATTTGCAGCGACTCGGTCACCTGAAACTCGCCGCGCCAACCGAATTCGTCGCTGATCATCCGGTGAAGCATCATCGCGGCGCTGGTACCGCCCATTGCTCCGAACTCGACATTGCCAAATCGGTCCTGAGTCCCCGACGCGCTGACCGGGCTCCCGTCTGCATTGGTGATTCCTTCGCCACACACGATTGATACAAAACCGAATTTCTTCTGAGCCTTCTCGACAGCCGCCAGAAACTTCGATCGATCAAACGCGACTTCGGGCATCAGGATAATGTGAGGAGGATCCGCAGCGTTCTTCTTTGCACAGGCCGCAGCCGCAGGCAGCCAGCCAGCGCTCCGCCCGACAGTTTGAAACACGACGAACTGATCGACTCGCTGCATGTCACGAGCCAGTCGCCCGCCCTGTTGGATACTCAAGGCCACATAGCGAGCGGCACTTGCGTACCCAGGCGTGTGATCGGTTCCGAACAGGTCGTTATCAACGGTTTTCGAAACGCCAATTCCGGACATCTCGTAACCGGAATCGTTTGCGTATTCGACGACTCGGTGGATCGTGTCCATCGTGTCGTTGCCGCCAATCATGAAGAAGTACCGAATGTCGAACTTCTTCAGCCGTTTCAGGATCGGTTCGAAATGTTCTTCCTGAAGTTTGAGCCGGCTTGACCCCAGCGCGCTGCTCGGTGTGGCTTGAAGTTTCCGAGTCGCTGCTCGGTCGTACCCATCCAGATCGAGCAGGTGATTTCCCAGTACGCCTTCGATTCCGAACCGCATCCCGAACAATCGTCCGACTCGTTTGGACCATCGAACCCCTTCGATGACTCCCGCCAGAGTCGAGTTGATGACGGAGGTTGGCCCACCAGACTGCCCAACAACAGCGTTACCCTTCAACATGCTGCACCTTTAAGCGACTGAATTTGACGACCAGACATTTGTCCGGCGGATACGAAACAGGCTCCGTGATCAAACGACCTCGGAGCCAGAAACTGCATTCACAACAGGACTCAATCAACGCCACCGTGACTACGAACAACGCCACCGTGACTACGAATTCAATTCATCGTCGGATTCACCATCAGTTGGATCGTCTGCCAACCCGGCTTCCCGAAGCGCCTCGGCCTCGTTGCGGTTCATCTTGAACAGGCTGAACGTGACGCCGGAAACGATCGTCGCTGGAACCGTCAGCATGAACAGAATGCTGTACATGTAGGCCCGCGGCTTCGCATCGTCCTCTTCATTCGCCGCTTTGCACATCGGGCATGCCAGAGCAGTACCGACCGCCGGAGCACTCACGGTCAAAACCATCGCCAGGACGGGAATCAACAGGAATCGAGATGTCAGATATTTCATAGTCTTACTCCACCGGCAAATGATACAGCATCAGATAAATCACGACACCCGTTATCGACACGTAAAGCCAGATTGGAAAGGTGACTTTCGCAATCTTCCGGTGACGATCCCAGTCTGCCTTCAATCCACGATAAATTGTCATGATGGCAAGTATCGGCACCACAGCCGCCAGGATCACGTGGCTGATGAGAATCGTGAAATAAACGACCCGAATTGTCCCAACGCCCGTGAACGGCTTTCCTCGCTCGCCCGTGTAATGATGCAGCCCGGCGTGGTAGGCGAGATAGCAGACCAGAAAAACGACTGAGACTCCAAACGCCGTCAGCATGACATTTCGATGGGCGTCGCGTTTGCCCTGCTTGATCAGCAGAAATCCGACGACAAGCAGAACCGTGGCCAGACCGTTCAGCGACGCATTAATCGTCGGCAAAGCCGCCAGCCAGTCAGGAAGTTCTGCCGCAAGAATCAACGTCACCCGGTCAATCTCCCAGTTTTCAGTCGCCAATCATGCCACGACGTCAGTCAGCACAAAGTGCTCATAAGTTTGGTCAGTTATTGAGTAATGCATCGAGATCACGCCTCAAAAGTGCGATCTCGTCTTCCTTCAGCGAGTTGTATTTCCCGACGACTTTGCCCGTTGCATCTACCAGGCAGATATTGGTCGTGTGAATGATCTCCCAACCCGGAGTCGGATCCGGCGAGGGAGCAACCGGCATCAGGAAGTCCTTTTGAATCATGTTGTAAACCGTGTCTTTGTCGCCGGTCAGGAAAAACCAGCGATCCAGATCGGCTTCCCAGAAACTGGCAAACTTCGTCAACACTTCAGGAGTGTCGTGGTCCGGATCGACGGTGAAAGTCACGAGGTTGACGTTCGGCTCCGGATAACGTTTTTGCAGTTTCTTGAAGGCCGCAGCGACTTGTGGACAAGGTCCGGCGCACCGAGTGAAGATAAACGAGGCGATCCACGGTTTCCCCAGCAGATCATTCTTCGACAGCGTCTGCTCTCGGCTATCCGTCAGCGAGAAATCACGAACGCCTTCTTCCGGCCAGGTCATCTTGATTTCGACCGGTTCGGCTACGTCAGTGTCTTCACCCCCAGGCACATCGCTCGAATCATTGCCTTTGATGACGACCAGCTCTGAGTCACCGTCACCCTTCGCGGTCGTATCAGAGTTTCGCTGTTTCCACATGAAAAACAGTGCAACAAACACCGCTCCCCAAAGTACGAAACCAACGAAAAACAAGCTGCCTCGTGAATTAGAATTGTTTGCCTGTTCGCTCATCAATCTGTTCTCGTATCAATCAAGATAGTGACACTTACAACGACGAAAAATACATCTGAGTTACACTTTTCGAGAATCAAGTCGCGTGACCATCGGCCGGATTGACGACACGACTTCGCGAACGAACTTTCTTCACCGCAACTCGATCACGACGTGCCTGCCAGACGGCTCCTTGAAAACACAAGCCGGCAAAAACTGCCGACATCAGAAAACACATCCACAGAGAGGGTTGCCCTGATGCGGAGGCGGCGCCATCTCCGTCTGCCAATCCGCCGTACAGAAGTTGCCGGATTCCGGCCACTCCGTAAGACAGCGGATTCAGCTTCATGATCCATGACAACGTCCCCGTCTGAGCAGCCGGAAAGAACGCACCTGACAGCAGCCACATCGGCATCAGGAATACGTTCATGATTGCATGAAACCCCTGAATCGAATCCAACTTCCAGGCAAGCATAAATCCCAAAGAGGTCAGACCAAATGCGACCACAATCATAAACAACGTGAGCAGAGCGATCTTTATGACACCCAGTTCGAAAACCAAATCATCAGCCAGACCTACTCGTCCCATGAACCAGCCAAGGCCAACAAACATCAACGCCTGGACGACCGCCATAAAGACGCCGCCAGCGACCTTGCCAAGAACGAGACTCGACCGCGAAACCGGCGATACAAGAACGCCCTGAAGAAATCCTTCATGCCGGTCTTCAATGATGGACATCGCTGAGAAGATCGCCGTGAACATCAGAATCAAAGCAGTGATACCCGGCAGAAAGTATGCCCGGTAACTCATTGTCCCCGTCATCCAGTCGGGAGTCTGAAACGAGTCATGCAAGCCCGCGCCGAACAACACCCAGAACATGACTGGAGTCGCCAGCGCACCAATCAGCCGCGACCGCTGCCGCAGAAACCGAGTGATCTCACGTCGACTCAACGTCCATACCGCAAGCCACGCCTGCGGGCTGCATGGGGACGTTGAGG
>Ga0316208_1001847_pt1 | contig 18671 bp, 16 predicted proteins | sample 3monopyrite_MG_FD_204944 | JGI IMG/M metagenome (GOLD analysis project Ga0316208, IMG submission 204944) | Microbial mat bacterial communities from mineral coupon in-situ incubated in ocean water Damariscotta River, Maine, United States -... | ecosystem: Environmental > Aquatic > Marine >...
CAGCTCAGGTTGCGGAAAGTGTAGAAACGTATGGAAAGCACCTCCCTTTAAAATCAGCGGTGATGTTTGGTGGTGTCAGTATTAACCCGCAAATTAAACAAATGCGTAAGGGCGTAGATATTCTCGTCTCTACACCGGGTCGCTTACTGGATCACATCGGTCAGAAAACAGTTAACTTATCAAAGCTAGAAATATTAGTACTGGATGAAGCCGACCGTATGCTCGACATGGGCTTTATTCGCGATATACGTAAAGTGCTCGCGCTAATACCTAAGCAAAGACAGACTTTATTATTCTCTGCGACTTTTTCAACTGAGATTAAAAGACTAGCGAACGAATTACTTAACTCGCCAAGTTTGATTGAAGTTGCGCGACATAACACCGCAGCAGAAAGTGTAACTCAGGTTATACATCCGGTTGATAAAAGTCGTAAACGTGAATTACTGTCATTTTTAATTGGCTCTAATAACTGGAAGCAGGTGCTGGTGTTTACACGCACCAAGCACGGAGCCAACCGATTAGCAGAACAGTTAAATACCGATGGTATTACCTCAGCCGCCATTCATGGAAACAAAAGCCAGGGCGCGCGCACTAAAGCATTAGCCGATTTTAAATCAGGTAAAGTACGTGTACTAGTAGCTACTGACATCGCAGCGCGCGGTATCGATATAGATCAATTACCTCATGTAGTGAATTTTGAATTACCGAATGTTGCTGAAGATTATGTTCACCGTATAGGTAGAACAGGTCGTGCCGGTAACGAAGGTGAAGCCATGTCACTAGTTTGTGTTGATGAATTAAAACTACTGCGTGATATTGAAAAATTAATGAAACGTGAAATACCAAAAGTAGTTTGCGAGGGCTATGAAGTAGACCCGTCTATTAAAGCAGAGCCTATTCAGAATGGACGACAGGGCGGCGGTAAGCGCGGTGGTGGAAACCAGCCAAGAAGAAATTCCAATAATTCAAAAGGTAACGGCAATAACCGTAACCGGAATAATTCAGGCTCATCTGCTAAAAATCAGGGTTCTTCAAATAAACTACGTCATAAAAATACTCGACGTAAAGTAGATACAGCTTAGGCTAAATCAAGCAAAGCGAAATCCTCCAGGGATACTTGAATCTTGTGGATCCACTGCGTTTGATCCACCCTACAAAGCCAAACCTGAATAACTTTATAGCTGCTAATTGGCATAATTTGTCGACTCAGAGAATTAATTTCTCTGAGTCTTTTTTACTGTCAATTTTTTGTTTAAAGAGCTTCCGTTATCTTTCATCACGCATTCGTAAAAACACCGGAAAACGTGGCACTCCATTTCTTGTAAGGCCATTATGCTTATAAGTCACACGACTTAGTAAAGCAGGTGGGTTTTCGCGCTGCTGCATATTAAACCCACTGCCAATATTAAATTCCTTACCTTCCTTATTACGCACTTTAATTGAACCTAGCAACCCTTTAAATTTGCCCTTCCCTGGCTTGTAGCCAATGACAATTGCCTCCGCATCTTCAAACAATTTTAGCTTTAATAAATTTTCGCTTCGTCCATTTAAATATTTTGATGCCTGATGATGCAACATTAAGCCTTCACCTCCAGCGTCTACAACTGACTGCAAAGACTTCATCAACTCAGTATGGGATTTAACTCTAAATTGCTTAATTACAGATAAATAAGGTGAATTTGTAGACTGCACTAGTTTCTGCATTTCAAGATAGCGTTGTGTAAAATCACCTTTATGCTCAGGCAAATCAAATAGCATTAAGCGTATATCCAACCACCCCGCATCCGCTATAGTCTTACTCGTTACCGACGAAGTATCTTCATATCTATGTCGGGCTATCCATAATTCACCCTCCATAACAACATTAGTAAAGCCTTGGGTAAACCATTGCGGTGTTGAAAAGGTGTAGCCATTTTTTGAAACCAGTTTATGGCCATTCCACCGAGCGCGTATACCATCCAGTTTTTCGCTCACCCAATATTTATTAACATCTACACCTTCATGATATTGCTTGGCGAGCATAATGGGTTGCACACTTTCAGCTGATGCCATTGGCATCAGGAAAAAATGCGCCAGAAGAAAAGCTATAGATAATAAAGCCACTTTTTCTTTCATAATCCATTATCCTAAAAAAGTTAAAATCAGCTTAACATATCTATGTGATTAATTAATCATTCACCCTTTGCACACGACAGGAACTTCCTCCATAATGAAAAAAAATGCAGGCTAATTAAACGCTATGAAGAAAACTCTCTGTCCTTTTTCTAAACCCATTATTGGTAACTGGTGCCAATGCCCACATGCCAATATGGACGAGCGTTGTGCCGGAAAAATGACCTGCTTAAAAGCTGATGACTACCTCGCAGCTTGCTATGAACTGGTTGAACTTTTCAAAGAAAAATCACGATTCGTTCTCGGCCTAAGTTCACAAGAAGATGAGTTAACCCATATGCAGCTAATGAAAATTCGTTGTGGTGGTTTAATAGGTATGCAACGCATATTAATGGACACAAGCACAGCAACAAGTGTGCCCGATGTTTTAACTATTATGCACTCAGCAGAGCAAAATTATGGCAGTGTTGCCGACTTTCCTTTCAGTGAAATAGTGAAAGACATACAGGAATTTAGTCACCGTAAGAAAAAACAAAAATAGACTTTTCGATGATTGATTTATAGTTCAAACACGCTTATTACGATCGCGCATTGCCACTGTACAACACTACTCACCACAAGCCCCATTTATAACCGCAACGACTCAAAGCGAGTGTTAGATGGAGCTATAAAGGTTACCAGCCTGCCGAACTTATCGCTTTCCTTTCAACGGTTTACTCAAAAAGACAAAGGGAATGGCAAGTGGTCCAAAAATTGCCCCCATTACACCCCAAAATCTGGCATTCGCTTTTCTTTTTTTTGCAACATAATGGCAAAAAATTGCGCTAGGAATAAACGTTAAAAGTAAAATAGCTGAGTACATTTTTTTTACGGGTAACCCAAATTAATACTTACTTGTTCTTATAATAAATCAAAATAACAGTTATATGAGGAAATGGCGTTCAGGCGCGAATGGTTTAGAGTGATAAACCCCCTTTTCTGTGTAATGTAACAACTACTGATAGCTTCGCGCTAGCCGACCATAGTCATTTAGAGAATTGAGAAAAAGTTTTATTTTGCAGGTAAAACGGACGGATTAGCTAAGCTAACTTATCCAAAAATCAAGCATACACAGATGAACATTACGCTAGAGAGTATTTTTTCAGGCGGTATAGAAATACATCCCGTGTAATGCCTAACATTCTAGCTGCACGAGATTTATTACCTGCTGTTGCCTGCAATGCCTGATTTAATAAATCGACCTCCAGCTCATCCATTTTTATGCCACTGACTGGAAGCTTAAAACCTGATGTTTCACCAGGCTTAGAATTAATATGTGGTGGTAAATTACTCGCTTCAATATTTTTCCCCTGTAGCAGCACAACCAATGATTCACATAGGTTTCTTAACTCACGCACATTCCCTGGCCAACTATATTGTTGCATCTGCTTAATCGCTGCTTTGCTGACTGACGGTACAGAAATATTGTGCTGTTGCGCCAGTGTTTTTACAAAGTGTTTTACTAGCACAGGTACATCATCTACACGCTGTGCTAATGATGGAAGTTCTAAAGGCACTACTTTTAATCTATAAAACAGATCTTCTCTAAATTCGCCATTGGCAACTTGTGATAACAAATTGCGATTCGTTGCCGCAATAATTCTTATATTGGATTTAGTTGGCTGACTATCGCCCAGACGCTGGCACTCACCGTATTCAATAAAGCGCAATAACTTTGCCTGTATTGCCAGTGATAGCTCACCGATTTCATCTAAAAATAAAGTGCCAGATTCTGCCTGTTGCACAAAACCGAGCTGATCTCTATCTGCACCGGTAAAAGCACCTTTTTTATGACCAAACAATTGCGACTCAGCTAAAGCCTCTGGCAGTGCGGCACAATTAACGGCAACAAAATTTTGTTGATGACGCGGGCTGGATTTATGCAAGGCTTGAGCAAGCAACTCTTTACCTGTTCCCGTATCACCTTCAATCAGTACTGTAACATCGGTATGCGCAATAATACCTGCGGTATTTACTACCTGATTTAACGCAGCGGACTGACCAATAAGCTGTGCAAAGTGACTCATAATAATTCCAACACTCTATTTACTAATTTCATCAAAATAAATACTTAGTGATATTGATGATGCCCTGCATCACCCACATCAATAAACAAACTCGCTATCGCCGTTATAATTAACATTGCAGCGATGATTTGTCGGGCATGCCCAGACTGCCCTAACTTTCTTACCCAACTCAGCATAACACCTGCGGATAGCATTGCAGGCAGAGTTCCCAGGCCAAAAGCTCCCATCATTAAGGCTCCCTGAATGGCTGAGCCTGAGGTGACCGTCATTAACAGAATAACGTACACCAAACCGCAAGGTAGCCAGCCCCAGAGCATACCGTATAACAACGCTTGATAAGGTGTTTTGATAGGCATCAAGCGACGTGTAACAGGTTCTATCAATTTCCACACTGGTTGCCCCAGCTTTTCTACTTTAATCAGTTGTGGAAACCAGCCACCTAAGTACAAACCAATCAGTACAATAAATGCCGCACCAAGTATGCGCAATATAGCGTGAGCACTGTCATCATTAAGACCTAGCAATTCAAGTATTTCTACCCCAAATGCACCAGCCAGTGTACCAGCCAGCATATAGCTACTAATTCGGCCTAAATTATAGGCTGTTACGAATAGACTTATTTGTATGCGATTTTCGCGCACATCAGCGGGCAAGCTCAGGCTTAATGCGCCCATTATACCGCCACACATCCCCAGACAGTGCAAACTGCTGAGTAGTCCTATGACTAATATTGATGTTATTGTTTGCGAAGCATCCAAGGCAATAATTATCTGGCTATAAAATCTAATTAGAAACAAATTAGCCTAACAGTGCCAATTGTTAAACTTTTGTCTGGGGTAAAGTATTTTAATCGAAACTGAGTGTAACTGTTATTGCTAAATGGCAAAGAATAAATGGGGGTTTTAATACAAATATATTATGCTTAAACGCAGTTAATCCTGGATTTTATAAATCAACACCGCTATTTCTGTGAAATAGCAATCCCAATTAAGGATATAAAAATCGCAAAAGTACTTATTACAGGCGCCACAGGGTTTGTTGGTAGTCATGTATTAGAAAGCTTAATCAATATTCATCATCAGGATATTGAAGTAGTCGCTGCTTGCCGCGATCCGAGTAAATTACTGGCTCATTATTCTGGGGAGGTTCGCGTAGGCGATTTACGCGACCCTGACTACCTCGACCGCGTACTGGCTGGCATCGACATCGTTTGCCATACCGCCGGTTGGAGCAGTTTTGAAAAATCCGGTGACACTTGTAACAAAGCCTATCTCGAACCCACATTAGATTTAATTAATCATGCAATTGAGTGGCGTATTAAACGCTTTGTTAATTTAAGCAGCTTGTATGTAGCTAAAGCCAGGCAACGAAACAACGCCAGTGCGACAGGCAAACCCCGTGCTTATTGGCCAATGATAAATTGCCTGATTGCCGTGGAAGATTATTTGCGCACATATACGCAAAGCCAAACTCAATTTGTTAATTTACGCCTCGGCATCTATTCTGGAAAACGCCTTAATATGGGGCTACTCCCTCTACTCCTGGCGCGTAGTAGCCAGAGTTCAATGCCCTGTTTAACCGGTCCACTAGGGCATCTACCCTTAATAGACGGAAAGGATATTGGCCAGGCATTTGTACGTGCTGCATTGGCTCCACTTGAAGCTAGTTTTAGTTGTTTAAATATTTGTGGCCCAGAAACACCATCGCAAGCTGAGGTAATGCGTTTTATAAAACAACACATATCTCACTCACCTCTAACACATGGCCTGCCGAGCATTATTGCTAACGTTATATTGTGGATTCAAAGTCAATTTCAGCGCTTTGAGCAGCAGCCGATGCTGACAGCCGCCATGATAGACATGCTCAACTCTCCTTCCATTTCTAATCAAGCAGCAACACAGCAACTAGGTTTTGACCCTGAAGTTAGCTGGCAAGCCAGTTTGTTAAATACTCTTGAAATCTATAAAAATCAGTCACTTAATTCAGTACTCACTGAAGAAAACAAAAGCCTTAATATCAACTAATTAAACATAGTTGCATTAATCATAATAAATTTTTTTATTATGATTATATTTTTTCCCACAGTAAAATTCTATTATTCGCCGGCATTTCGATATCTACAACCAGTTGCATATTATTTTCCCCAGCCAGTTCCCGCACTGTTTCAAAATGTTTAATACAACTATTTGGGTCACGCTGTTTTAACCAGACATCAAATCGAGCATTACTTTCAGATGTATATTTCCCGTTATAATTAAACGGTCCATACTGTGCAAATAAACCGCCTTGCTTTAAACAGTTAGCAACATGTTTAAATAATTTTTCTGTTTGCAAAGCAGAAATAATATGCGTGGTATTTGCAGTAAAGGCATAATCTATTTCAGTAACCGGCCAAACTTCATCGTCCACATTAAGCTCTAATGGTGGCTTAATTCGATCGTGCTCGACTTCATCAAACCAGAGCTGCATACCTGCATGCTGATCCAGTAAATCACTTGGCTGCCACAATAAATGCTTCATGTGCGCTGTAAAAAACACACCGTGCTGACCTGTACCGCTACCGATCTCCAGGACTTTTCCCTGTTCAATAAAAAATCTTTTTAAAACATCAAGAATGACTTGCTGATTTTGAACGCAGGATTCTGCGAGCGGTTTATACATGATGATTTCCTATCTCTTCTCGCTTAATAGCAAGAAGAGTGACAATATCTTTTTAAAGTCTATTGATAGAATTCTTTAAGAACTCGGAATAAATAATAAGCATCCCAACGTCCCGCCAGCTCTCTAATTGAATGCATAGCAAACGTAGGCACACCTACATCAATAGTACGCACACCAATTTCACTTGCTGCAATTGGCCCAATCGTACTGCCACATGCCATATCACTTCTTACGACAAAAGACTGCACTGGCACATCTGCCTTTTTGCACAGTTGTTTAAACAGTGCACTAGTATCACCGTTAGTTGCATAACGCTGATTCGCATTTGTTTTTATTACCGGCCCCATATTAATTTCCGGGCCATGATTATCATCATGTTTATCGACATAATTAGGGTGCACTGCATGTGCATTATCAGCCGATACCATCATTGACTGATCAATCATGCGCACATAATTTTCATGACTTCCCGCAACACGCTCTAATACAGATTGCAAAAATGGGCCTTGTGCACCACATGCTGAGGCACTTCCAACTTCTTCGTGATCGGTACAAACTAATAGTTTACTGCCCGGATTGCTTGTTTCTGTCATTGCCATTAAACCTGTGTAGCAACTTAACAAGTTATCCAAACGGGCACTGGCAATAAAATCCTGGTGTAAGCCAATGTAAGATGGCTCCTGCACATCATAAAAACACAATTCATAATCCAGTATTTCTATTGCATCTGTATCGTCTTTAATTTTTTGTAACAGAATATCTTTAAAGGATGGCTTTTTATCCGTTTCTGACATCGGTAACTTTAACAAAATTGGTGGGATATCTGTTTGCGGATTCACCGTACGATTTTTGTTTGCTTCGCGATCTAAATGGATGGCCAAGCTTGGAATAACCGCAATAGGGTCTTCAAAATTTACCAGCGTGCTACACAAATCATTATCATCATCTAAATAATTAATTCGACCCGCTAGTGATAAATCTCGATCAAACCAGGGATTTAATAAAGCGCCGCCATAAACTTCCACACCTAACTGATAATAACCTTTAGTTAATACATCTGGTTCAGGTTTTACTTTTAAACAAGGACTATCAGTATGCGCACCCACCATTTGAATACCATTACTAACAATGTCCTCACCCATTTTGAAGGCGATGATAGATGAGTCATTTCGCGTTACAAAATAACCCTGCTTATCTTCCAGCTGCCATTTATCCGCTTCATATAGACGCTGATAACCGGCACACTCAAGTTTATAAATAATTTGCTCTACCGCATGAAACGGCGTGGGCGACATGGCGATAAAATCCATTAAGTCATAATTGAATTTTTCGTCGTTCATAATAATCCTGAGAATTAAGTAATGTTAAAAAATATGTTTTTAAGAGTCGTCTTTACACTCATATGTACACCCTGATTTTGCCCTGGTAATACATGAACTCCAACTTACCGAACATGCGGTACCGCAATCTGTAAGTTCAGCCTCAGTAAAAAAGCTAGTTAAGTTACATTCAGAGGCGCACTCTCGATTTTCACGCTCACATCCCGCTGCATCTATACATGAGCGACAAGCCTCAGAATCTGCAAAACACTGTATTGGGAGTAATAACATAAGCAATAACGCCATGTTTTTTTTAGTTAATTTGAGCATATTATTAATCCTGATCATCGACATATAAGCCTTAATTATAATTGAAAAAACACATAAAAAAACACATTCACCGACTTAATATATCACTTAATAGCCTTTGTAAATCAAGGTGTATCATCAGCGAGCAATTCTACATAATACTTTTTCATCGTAGCCGATAAGCACTTCCACCATGCCATACAGTGATTGATTAAGCCCTTCATCACCCGTGTCTACCCGTAATGATTGGCCACCTAGTGATTGTATTTTTTCAGCCGTGGAAATAAAAATGATATTACTCATACCCAGCCGCTTGATAACTTGTGGGCTAATTTGCTGGTTGCCGCGACCAAATACATGCCCCTGCCCACCAATAAGCGTAATCACTAAACGCACATTCGAGTACTTATCTAACAGCTGCAATATTTGTTGTTCAGTTAAATCGTTAGCCACTAACTGCTGATTACACACGGCATCAACACCCAACAAAGTTGAGGGCAAATCCAACTCGTCCATAATGGCTTTAGGTGTTGTCCCTGAGCCAATCAAATACAAACAATCATCATCCATGGATTCAACCATATAAACCGCAATATCCTGTAGTGCAATGGCTTCGTGAGTAACTCCTCCCTCTTTCATATTTTGCATAAACTGATTTTCAGCTGGTACCTGCAAATAGCCATAAAGACGCGCTTTTACGACATTATTACGAAACTCTTCTTCATCTATATCCATTACAGATGCTTCACTCAAAATCAAAGCACGGCCCTTAATCAACAGACTTAATAACTCACCCGCATGGCTTGGTGTTACTGCATAAACGGAGGAATGAATTTTACATCCTGCCGGTACGCCTATAACAGGAGGCACAGAAACATCACTTACATTTTGCAGAGCCTGATAAACATTTCTAGCTGTGCCATCTCCACCTGCAAATAGCAATAAATCTATCCCCTGCTCTATACATTGATGCACAGTGATTTCAGTATCGTCAGGTGAAGTTTCTGCAGCGGGTTTTGTATTGACCACTGTTGTAGCAAAACCCATTTCTTTAGCAAGGTTTTCGCCCATATCATTTGCAGCGGTATAAATATGAATTTGATCTTTGTAAGGCGCTATTAATTCTAATGCTTGCTGCATTCGCTGATGAGCCAATGGAACCGCGCCACGCTCACGCGCCAGGCGCTGAATATCTACACCATCTGAGCCTTTTAAACCTACTCGACCACCAATACCTGCTACTGGATTGATGATTAAACCTAATCTAAACAAATCGTTGTCCGCTTATCTTATTGAAAGTGATATTATTGTCGTCCATTATTATCGCTTATTTTTGCGACCCATATTCAGTCATTTTAAATCAGGAACATTGCATGAGTTTTCATCACCCTTTCCTTCCCCGACGCCAGGCCATTGCAGTTAAGGTAGGCAATATAACAGTAGGTGGTGATTCCCCCGTGGTTGTGCAGTCCATGACGAACACGGATACTGCTGATGAGGTTGCAACAGCAATACAAATTGCTGAACTGGCTGCTTCGGGTTCAGAAATGGTACGCATTACAGTGAATACCATTGAAGCAGCTCAAGCCGTACCTGGCATTAAAGCCCGCTTAAAACACATGGGCATAGATGTTCCCATAGTCGGTGACTTTCATTTCAATGGTCATAAGTTACTCACTCAATGCCCTGAATGCGCAGAGGCTTTAGATAAATACCGGATAAACCCGGGCAATGTTGGCCGCGGTAAACGCCGTGACGAACAATTTGCTACCATGATTGAAATTGCAATAAAGCACAACAAACCTGTTCGTATAGGCGTCAACTGGGGCAGTATGGATCAGGAGTTACTTGCGAAATTAATGGATAAAAACGCAAAACTAGAAGAGCCCAAAGATCCTAAAGAGGTCATGTTTGAAACAGTCATACGCTCTGCGCTTGAAAGCGCTGCCGCTGCTGAGGAAATTGGCTTAACCAAAGATAAGATTATTATTTCCTGCAAAATGTCAGACGTACAGGATTTAATCACCGTATATCGCGCGATGGCAGAGCGCTGTGACTACGCTCTGCACCTGGGCTTAACAGAAGCCGGTATAGGCTCAAAAGGCATTGTCGCGTCAACGGCTGCTTTAGCTATTTTGTTGCATGAAGGTATAGGCGATACCATTCGCATTTCACTTACGCCCAAGCCGGGTGCTTCACGCACTAAAGAGGTCATCGTCGCACAAGAAATTTTACAAACGATGGGGCTACGGGCATTCGTTCCACTAGTGACTGCATGCCCGGGCTGCGGTAGAACATCGAGCACTTACTTTCAGGAATTGGCCGAACAAATTCAAGCCTATTTACGCGATCAAATGCCCATCTGGGCGAGCAAGTATCAAGGTGTCGAAAGCATGTCCGTTGCGGTAATGGGCTGTGTAGTTAATGGCCCCGGTGAAAGCAAGCATGCGAATATTGGCATTAGCCTACCCGGTACAGGTGAAAAACCCGTAGCACCGGTTTATGAAGATGGTAAAAAGACAGTAACACTTAAAGGCGATAATATTGCCGATGAATTTCAAGATTTATTAAACGCGTATATAGACCGAAGTTTCCAGAAAATTTAATTATCTAATTCTAAATATAATACTAAATAAGCGCATAACTAAACTAGCAAATATATTTAATCGTTTACGAACAGATATATTTTATCACTGCCTCGTTAATTTTCATGTTTGTTACACTTAGCCTTAATAACAGCACACTATAACAAGCTAGATGTTCTGCATTTAAAAAATTAACGGAACACTAGTAAAAGTTTGCTGTATCTGCTAGGTACTAATCTAAATTAGCGCTTAGCTAAGCAACGTCTAGCGGCGTTTTTTTCATTACCCAGTTAAGTAAGGCATCAGCAGGTATTGGCCTGGAAATATGATAACCTTGTGCAATATCACAGCCAAACTCTTTAAGAATTTCTAGAATTTCCTGCGTTTCCACACCTTCTGCAACAAGTTCCATATTCAACTCATGACCTAATAGAATACAAGTTTTCACAATAGCCTTAGACTCATGGTCCTGAGTCATCGACATAATAAAGCTCTGATCTATTTTAAGTTCTGTAAATGGAATTTTATGCAGTTGTGAGAGAGATGAATAGCCCGTGCCAAAGTCATCAATCGACAGACCAAAACCCTTCATTCTTAAACGGGTTAATATATCCAGTGAGGTAACTAACTCACCCATCAGAGCACTTTCCGTTACTTCAAGGGTAAGTCTGGTTGGATCTAACTCATTGTGACCCAGCATATCAATGAGCTGCTCTGGTAAAGATAAACTCGTAATATTATCCGAAGAAATATTCACTGATATTTTGGTTATCAGTCCACTATTTTGCCACTCACGACTTTGCTCAATAGACATGGCTATAACACTAGCGGTAAGGTCACCTATTAAGCCATTTCTTTCTGCAAGGCCAATAAACTGATCTGGAAAAACCATGCCTCGCTCAGGATGCTGCCAACGCACAAGCGCTTCTACACCACGTAATTCGCCTGTTTTTATATCAATCTGGGGCTGATAATGTAATACAAGCTGTTTTTCAGTAATGGCTTTTTTCAACTCCTCTACTGTGGGCAAAGATTTTGTTGTGCTTGAAGTGTTATACAGTGCCGAAGTATTTTGGGACACCTCTAAAATAAGCTTTTTCAGCTCATTTATTTGAACTGGCTTGGTAAAAGTAGCTGCGACTTTGAGTGAATGAGCCTGGGCGAGCTGTTCTGCTGAATGCAATACCCCCTTATCATGGCCACTAATTAACACTAAATGTGCCTGACATTTGTTTTTCCCCAGCGTGCGCAAGACCTCTATACCATCAATATCTGGCATGTTTATATCAAGCAATATAATGTCAACTTCATCAACTGATAGCTGAATAAACTGTCTTGCATTGGTGAAATACTGACTATTTAGCCCAATACTATCTATCGTAGCTGTTAGTAGTTCTGCTATCTGAATATCATCGTCAACAATATATATCTTCGTCATGCTAGATTTTAGGCCTTACTATTTTTTTCAAACTCAGATATCGCAATCCCAACACTTCATCCCTACTGCAATATGATGGCTTTAGCATATTGTTATCTACTACGGAAATATACTCAGGCAACCATTTGCTTAAAATATTTTTAAAATCAGCCCTTAAAATAGCATCTTGCTTATACTGATTGTAGTTTTTTCTTAAAGCCTTAGGCAAAAATTCATGTGGGCTTTTATACTGTTTAATATTGCTATGTATACATTTTTCCATGCCAGTCAGCTCCTGTTTAATACCCTTAGCTGTTTCCCCAGGTTACTCTATTCAGTTACCCCATCAAAGATTTGTCGCAGACGCGTTAATAATGTATTCCGCTCAAATGGCTTATTAATAATATGATTGTGTAATTCACGCTGCTCGCTATTATGTGAATTATCGCTATAACCGCTCACCAATTGCACTTTTACGTTCGGATAATGCTCATATACATATTCGGCTAATTTATAGCCATTCATGCCTGGCATAATTACATCACTGAGCACCAGATCGATGGGGTGTGTTTTTAATAGCTCAATAGCCTGCTTTGCACTCTCAGCCAGTGTCACCTTGTAACCATTTGAGCTAAGCATATCATCAAGTAACATACGTAACGAAGGTTCATCATCAACAACTAATATACTCTCGCTTCCTAAGCCTTTATCCAGTGGCGTTTTTGTTTTATCTTTACTTAATTCATCGCCGATATGTCGAGGAAAATACAAACTGAAACAACTTCCTGCATCAATTTTTGATTCGACCTTAATCGCACCCATACTCCTATTAACAAAACCATACACTTGACTCAAACCTAAGCCATTTCCACTTTCCCCCTTAGTGGTAAAAAAGGGTTCAAAAATTCTAGTCATCATTTCATCATCTATACCGCATCCCGTATCACATACGCTTATACATACATAATCACCAGGCTCTGTTTCCAGTTTCAGTGCTTCAATATTTTTTTTACTTAACTCACAATTTTTGGTTGATAATGTCAATTTGCCATCATTATCAATTGCATGCATGGAATTAATACACATATTCAATACTGCGTCTTCCAAATCATTCTTATCCAAATATACAGGCCATAAATCCTCACCTAATTCATAGATAAGCTGAATACGCGCTGTCAGTGTTTTTTCAAACATGTTTTTATTATTTTCTAATAAACTATTTATATGAGTTACATCGGGTGTAGATGTTTTTTGTCGCGAGAACGCTAATAATTTTTGAGTAAGATTGGCACCACGCTGCCCCGCATAGTGAATTTCGGTTATATACTTTGTTAGCTTAGGGTCACTTGAAAACTTATCCAGCAAAAGCTCTGAATAACCGAGTATAACACCCAGCATATTGTTGTAATCATGCGCTACGCCCCCTGTAAGCTTACCTAACGCATCCATTTTCTGACTATGCCTTAACTGCTTTTCCTGCTCTTTAAGTAATGTAATATCTACACATGAACCGATGAATCTTTTCTCTCCATAAGCATTTTGTGGCAATTCAGTTACTGACACATGCATTGAAAATATTTTTCCATTTTTATGTAAGCCAGGCAGGTCTCGCCCAATCCCTATAACATGCGCCTCTCCTGCAGCAGCATATTTATGTAAGATAGCATCATGAGAACTGCTATAAGGTTCCGGCATAAGTAAGTTGACACTTTTACCGACAATTTCCTCATTTTTATAACCAAACATTTTCTCTGCAGCGCGATTGAAACTACAAATCATTCCTTTATCATCAATGGTTATAACAGCATCTTCCATTGAATTCATTATGAGAGATATATTCTCTTCATTTTTTGTTAATTCAACATTCTGGATTTCAACTTTTTCGGCCATTTCATTAAAAACATTTCCCAGGTCACTAAGTTCATCATTCCCTTTAATATTTGCTCTAGATTTATAACCCGATGAAGTAAACTCTTTTGCCGCACTATTTATATTATTAATTCGTCTAACCAGTAAATGGTTGTAAAAAATAGAAAATAGAATAGCCATAACAACTATAACAAAAACAACTGGAATCGCTTCCATCTGCAATGTCTCTATAGCGTTAGCGGCCACCCAATGAAGATCAATATGCGCGCCTATGAAACCCACTTTACTTTCAATTAATTGATCTCCACTTTTCAAGCCTAATATGACCGGGTATACAGCAAAAAGCGTCTCCATATCATCTGACACCCACAACTTATGTTTTTCATTAGTAGAATCAACACTGAATTTGGATGAAAAATTACCTCCCGTATAATCAGCAAGTGTTTCACTGACATTTTTCCCTATAAATGCCAACTGAGAAGAAGCTATGATCTTGTTATTCTCATCTGCCAGAAACGCAAGCTTCATATGCTTTATTGAACCTAAAGAAGACAACTCAACTTGCGCCTGTTCAAACTCATTTTTCTGTAATAAAAACTCCACTGTTTGCTGAAGCCGAGAAATATCTATATGCACCTTCTGCCTGAGTTCTTCAGTCTGATCGTCCACCAAATAATTATAGGTACTCATCAGTAAGAAAAAAACAGCAATTAAAACGGCTGAAACGGTAGCTATCGTTGTTTTTACACCTAATGGGATTCTCATCTTATTTATTTCGCCACTTCCATGAACATAACTTCTGTATCTACAGCAGAACCAATCAATCCATTTTCAGACATTATTTTTGCCATTTTTTTCGATGAGAACACCAGACTATTTTCCTCCTTTGGATTTAGTAAAAAGTCATTTTTTTCTTTATTTGGAAAGTCCAGATCATCAAACATGCTCATCACATTTTTCTCACCCACTCTCATTCTTTTATCTATCGTCTTAGCGTATTTAGTTGGGTTATTTTGTATATTGTCTACCGCTTTAAACCATGCCTGTTTTAAGTCATAAATATTTTTTTCAAATAATTTTACCTTTTCAGCCCTAACTATTAAGACATCAACAATTTCACCTGGAATTTGAGCGCTATCAAATAACACAGTTCCTCCATTCTCAATTATTTCACTTCGTGCAGGATCAAAGGTAATCACTGCATCAATCTGCTTTTCCTTAAAGGCCCTCACGTGTTGATTAACTTCCTGTGAAATAACTGTAATATCCTGTTTATCTAAAGCCGTTAATTCAATGATTCTATATAAAAAATATGCACCTAATGCAGTATGTTCTACACCTATACGCTTACCCTTAAGTTCATCTATAGATTTTAGAGATGCTTGTCCCAATAAGGCGTCTGCACCATTAGAAATATCCATTACAAGAATCACGCGAAAATCTTCTCCCGCTTCTAGTAACACAATAGCTTCATCAAGAGTAAGGGCCGCGGCATCCAGTAAACCATTTCTATATGACTTTAGTACTTGCGATGCAGATGTATACTCAACCAGGTGAATAGTATTTTCATTCAAATAACCCAGTTCTCTTGCCAGATATAAAGGCTCATAACCAGGCCAGACATTAGTTCCTATTCGAATGGATTGCGTTCTGGGTTCAGAACAGGCTGCCATGAACAGACAAATGATGACAATAAGCGGCTTTATTGAAGGAAATCGCATTCATTTATCCTTATTTTATAATTTTCCGAGCTAATTAATACTAGCCTATAAAACCATTTTCTGTGGAGCCATGTAGAAAAGTATTTCCTTACTTAATCAATGCCTTATAACAAATAAAACACCTGACTATTTTATGTGCAACAGAGCCGTATCTAACTATAGTAAAAAGAACAACATTAGCCAAGCAGTAACGATTTAACCCGATATAACTAGAGTATAGATATTACAGAACAGCAGTTTGAATCACTTCAAAAGATTCGAACGAATCTTCAAGATTACGACGAAACAACTGTTTCGACCAGTTTTCCAGCCCTTTAGGATATTGTTCTTTTTTAAGGATACTGGCTATCACATCCAGTTTTACCGTATTGGGTGTGTAGTGTTCTACCAACTCACTCCAGGCATTAATATGATTTGCCCTGATACTGGGCATGGCATAAGAAGTGCACTTTACAGATTGGAAACTTAATGTAGAAAAAAAGCCGCGCAGTTTTTTATTTACTTCTTCTCTCACCAACTTGCAGGCAAACCAGGCAATGGTTTCTGTTGCATCTAACAGGTCTTCTTCCAGATCGCCCTGCTTTTGTAAGAAATCAAGCGCCGGAAAATAACTTAGCTTATGTTTTTTTACCGCCGCTACAACTTGTTCGGTTAATGCTTCGCCCACTACTTCTGCTGAAGAAGGCAGGTATCTTTCTAAAACATCATGGGGGATTTTAACTTGTAAGGTGATATGAATTTTGCTGATATGCAGGGATGCCATAGATAATTACATCCTGTAAATTACAGAGATTAAAAAGTATTTTTTAATCTTATAAAACACAGATGATGCACTCAACTTCTCAACACCCTGGTTTGTTCCTTAATCGGATCTGTGAGATGTTTAATACGTTTGCGCATTACTGAGCCTATCGCATCTGTTTGACCAAATACAGGAAAGGTTAATTCTTCACAATAACCAGACAACACCATCATCGCATGTAAATATTTTTCCCCATCTGGCACCGCAGCTTTCAATTCAGCCAAAGATTCATCACACTGCTGACATTTCTGTTTGGCTTCATCGATGATTACATCAATTTCTCGATGATTATCAAATGTTGGACAAATATCTGCGAAGTATTTTTCTATGGTCATAAACAAAGCAACCACTACATTTTGATCACTCGGACGTTTTAATGCTGCATCGATAGTATGCAAATAATTTTGTCCCGCAGCTGACATTACTTTTAATAGCAAAGCGGCCTGCTTATTACCCTTTTCAACCAGCGGAGTGAGTGCTTTCTGATATGCCGCATAATTTACATGGTGAGTGGAGTCTCCTGGTAATTCATCAGGCGTAGCCTGTAAAAAACCAATGAAATATGCACCTTTTAATTTGGCTTTTTCCCATAAACTATGCCGCAATTCTTCTGTTACCAGACCAGGTTGCAGTGCGGCCTTAACGCTATCAATCATTGCTAAAGGATCTTCTTCAAAAGGCAGATGTTCAATTAAAAACTCAGCTAATACCGGCCCCATATCACCTTCAATCACCGCCTGTTTTTCCAGCATACGTCGCGCATTATCTGTAGTTGGCATACACCACCACGCACGCCGTGCAATTTCATTGGTTAAACCCGTTGCATGTACAACCGCAACTACGGCTTCTTCTTCACCAAGGACTAACAATTGATCCAGGCTTTCATCTTTCGCCTGACCCATACGAGTCCAGCGTTTTAAATAAACCGGATAGCCACCCGGTGAACCAATAGAATGCGATGATAAAAGTGATTTCACATGTCGAACATATTGCTCATCACGGCAATTGGAATTGAGAGGGACTTTGGCTTCACCGCGCTCGGTTAAGGCGTACACAATCATACGTGATTCATCAATACGAACCGCCTGCAAGCCCTGTGTTAGCAATACGTTTAAACGAAGACTGTCTTCGGGGGAAAGATCCATAAATTTTTATAACCAATGATTATTATTTCAAGCTGAATAAAACTATTCGAGCGATGTTATTAAATAATTTTAATTCAATTGAACCCGCTGCCCCCACGGCACCGGCGTTTTGCCTTTGACTAACCATAGTACTGGAAAATAAGGCTCTGTTTTTGGAAACTCGCCCTGAGCATCGGTAAAGTACACCACCAGGTTCGGTGCTTCATCCTGCTCTTCAGCCCATTCAATAACAGGGTTGAATCGAGTACCCCCGCCACCTTTAAATTTTTCTGGCATGGCAAATTCATCCCAGGGTTCATATACCCAGGGGCCACCCTCAGCTAAATGAGAATCACAGGCAAGTAAGGTAATACGCGCGCGTATCTGACTTTTAATTGAATCAACCTCAGAGACAAACTCGGTAATTTCTGTTTGTGAGATGGAGCCACTAATATCCAGCGCCACGACAATATTTAATGATGCACTGCGTAAACTGGGGTAAACCGCGGGGTCTCCACGGCGCGTTGAAGGCCGAGCGTAGGTATAGTCATCACGTGCTACCATAGACATATATTGCGCTAACAACATACGCCACGGTAACCGCGGCTGTAGCATATGGTCTACCATGCGAGCCATTGCACCACCCAGCTTGCCTGCTTGTATTGCCTGTTGTGCAGCACTCGCCA
>Ga0316208_1001849_pt1 | contig 18652 bp, 26 predicted proteins | sample 3monopyrite_MG_FD_204944 | JGI IMG/M metagenome (GOLD analysis project Ga0316208, IMG submission 204944) | Microbial mat bacterial communities from mineral coupon in-situ incubated in ocean water Damariscotta River, Maine, United States -... | ecosystem: Environmental > Aquatic > Marine >...
TTAATGTTAAAGTATGTGACGAGAAGTAGATAAATAATCATCACGTTAAATTTCAGTGAGTGAAAATAGGGCAGTGAAATATAAATGGAACACGACCAGGTAAAACAAAAAAAGAGAAAGAAAAAGATTCCTTTTGTGCTTTCTTTTTTTCGTTTTATTTTTAAATATATTGGCCCGATTTTTCCCTCTCTGCTTGGTCGCTGGAGTTATGCCCTTTGGTTCACAACGGACCGCTTAAAGTTGACACCAAAGCGGGAATTAAAATGGTTGCAAACGGCCAAAATAGAAGCGATTGATCTCGAGATCAATGTCTATGGTGTTGGCAACTTGCCGGTCATGACGTATTACTGGGAAAATAAGCAAGATCAAAATGCCCCCCTGGTAGTATTAATGCATGGTTGGACAGGGCGTGGTAGTCAAATGGGGGGCTTCGCCGCACCTTTGTTAGAAGCCGGTTTTCGCGTAATGTCATTCGATAACCATGCCCACGACAAAACACCGGGCAAGGTTTCGCACCTATTTTTACAAAGCGCGGTGCAATGTGCCCTGGCAAAAAAAGTTGGGCCGATTTATGCTTTTGTGACTCATTCTTTTGGTGGCATGGTAACGCCATACTCGCTTAACCATGGTTTAGAAATTCAACGCATTGTGTGCATTAGCCCACCGTCACGTTTTCAATATGTGGTAGAACGCTTTAGCACTGCGCTGACTTTACCGAAAAGCATTCAGGAGTATATGTTTACGCGCTTTAGCAAAGAGTATGGTGAAAACCTGCATGAACGTGTTTCTTCAACTGTCACCAGCAAATCACTCGGTCATATTCCAGCGCTGATTATTCACGATGCAGATGATGTTGATGTGCCATTAAGTGAGGGAGAACTTTTGCACCAGGCCTGGCCAAATTCAAAATTCATACGGACTCAGGGGCTAGGCCATCGACGTATACTTTATGATGCGCAAGTCATTGAAAAAACAGTAGATTTCCTTAAAGAAGGGAATAGCAGTAACGATTCTACGGTTGCAAAATAAAGGACTATCCAGTACCTTCAATATTCGACCGCCGGGGCGGCTGGAGCCGGAGGCGAAGTTGCTCGCAATGAAACCCGAAGGGGTTCTGCGAGAAGCGCTACCAGTTTTCACAAATCTCCTTGCATATGAATGCCTCATCCATTACCTTAGCTTTTCGACCGCCGGGGGTGCCGAATTAAAGGCTGAGAGTTACCCATTGAACCTGACCTAGTTAGTACTTGCGTAGGAAAGGCGAGAGAAACCTTTCTATAACTTTAGTATTAAATCCTTTAGTCAATAGATTAGGCGCGGTCGTCCGACTTAAGAAACTGAATAATAGAAATAGCCAAGCTGCTATCAGGACAAAAGACCATGAGCGCAATCCCAGAAGACTTTATTAGCAAAACCACCCAATTATCAGAAGACGTGACCAAGCCCTTTTCCGGCTCGAAAAAGATCTACGTCACCGGTTCACGCCCGGATATTCGCGTTCCCATGCGTGAGATTGAAACCACGTCAACGCACACTGCCGGATCAGATAATGGCGGCGAAGAAGCCAATTTACCGATCACCGTCTATGACACCTCGGGCCCGTATTCAGACCCTGAAGTGAGCATTGACTTACTCAAAGGCCTGGCAGACGTGCGGGCTAATTGGATTGAAGAGCGTAAAGACACCGAACAACTTAGTGGCCTCAGTTCAGAATACGGCACCATGCGTCAAAATGACCCTGAACTCGCAAAATTAAGATTCGAACATATTCGCGCCCCACGTAAAGCCTTACCGGGCAAGAATGTCAGCCAAATGCATTACGCCAGAAAAGGCATCATCACCCCAGAAATGGAATACGTCGCCATTCGTGAAAACAACCGTCTAGCCGAAATGCGCGCTAATCCAGAGTACGAAAAATTACTCCGCCAGCAACAAGGCGAGCCCTTAGGCGCTAATATCCCCGACCTTATTACCCCCGAATTCGTGCGCGATGAAATCGCCGCCGGTCGTGCCATTATCCCTGCGAACATTAATCACCCGGAACTCGAGCCGATGATCATCGGCCGTAACTTCCGCGTAAAGGTCAACACCAACATCGGTAACTCGGCGGTCAGTTCATCCATCGATGAAGAAGTCGAAAAAATGGTCTGGTCAGCCCGCTGGGGTGGCGACACGCTGATGGATCTATCGACGGGTAAAAACATTCATGAAACCCGCGAATGGATTTTACGTAACTCACCCATGCCGATTGGTACCGTGCCCATTTACCAGGCATTAGAAAAGGTCAACGGCAAGTCAGAAGACCTCACCTGGGAGCTTTTCAGAGATACCTTGATCGAGCAAGCCGAGCAAGGCGTCGATTACTTCACCATTCATGCCGGTGTGCGTTTGCAATATGTGCCGTTAACCGCCAATAGATTGACCGGTATCGTCAGTCGTGGTGGTTCCATCATGGCCAAGTGGTGTCTCGCGCATCATGAAGAAAGCTTCCTCTACACCCACTTCGAAGAAATCTGTGAAATCATGAAAGCCTATGATGTGAGTTTCTCACTCGGTGATGGCCTGCGCCCCGGTTGTATTGCAGACGCAAACGACGCCGCACAGTTTGGTGAGTTAGAAACCTTAGGTGAGCTCACCAAAATCGCATGGGAACATGACGTACAAGTCATGATCGAAGGCCCCGGTCATGTACCGCTGCAAATGATCAAAGAAAACATGCAAAAAGAACTCGACGATTGTTTCGAAGCCCCGTTCTATACATTAGGGCCACTCGTCACCGACATCGCCCCCGGTTATGACCACATTACCAGCGCCATCGGTGCCGCCAACATTGGTTGGTACGGAACCGCCATGCTGTGTTATGTCACACCAAAAGAACATTTAGGTCTGCCAAATAAAGAAGACGTACGTGATGGCATCATCACTTATAAGTTAGCCGCACACGCAGCCGACTTAGCAAAAGGCTTCCCCGGCGCACAAGTGCGAGACAATGCCTTATCAAAAGCCCGTTTCGAATTCCGTTGGGAAGATCAATTTAACCTGGGGTTAGATCCAGAACGCGCCCGTGAATACCACGACGAAACCATGCCGAAAGAAGCGCATAAAGTCGCACACTTCTGTTCAATGTGTGGGCCGAACTTCTGTAGTATGAAGATCACACAAGACGTCAGAGATTACGCGGCTAAAATCGGTGTGTCTGAGGACGAGGCTTTAAAGGCCGGAATGAAACAACAGGCCGTAAAATTCGTCGAAGATGGCAGCGAAATCTATAAAAAGGTGTGATCATCACAATGACAATTTTGTATGGAACAAAATTGAACAGCTTTAGCTGGCCCGAAGGGTGCAGTGCACGGATAGCACTGTATAAAATAACGCAGGATGTTAGGGATTATGCGGCGAAACAAGGTATTTCAGAAGATGAAGCTTTGAAAGAAGGTATGAAGCACCAAGCGGTTAGGTTTAAAGAGGGCGGTGCTGAAATTTATAAGGAAGTTTAGATATAAAAAAGCCTGCAACTGCGGGCTTTTTTATTGATAAATATAAGGGTAGTTTCACAATTTAGATTAAGTTTATGCCAAAATATAAATAAAAGCATAATCCATTTGCGTCAAATTAAAAAAGATTCATGGGGTCACCTACGAGTGAATAGTTTTTCAGTTTTTAATAAAGAGCTTAGACAGTCTTATAATAATAAAAATATAGATTCTAGAGATTCTATAGTTAATATCGCATCTGCATCAAATATAGAGAAACAAATAAGATCTCTTATATCTATAGATGATTTGCGCAATATAGGATCTTTTTTCACCTCTGATGAAATAGCCGAGCAAGCTAAACTATCATTTACGAAACGTATTACAAAGAATTCTATTATTTATGACCCTACATGTGGAACAGGGAACTTACTTATTTCTGTTTCTAAATCTTTACCTGTAAATAAATCTTTAGAAATAACTCTTGATTTATGGGGTGAAGTTTTAAGAGGGTATGATTTAGTTTCTGAATTTGTTGAATGTACTAAACTTAGATTGATCCTAGAAGCTATACATAGAGGTGCCACATCTAAAAAAAGTTCTCTTGAAGCTCTAGAAAAAAAGTTTAAATATATTTTACAAGGTGATGTTTTAAAAAAATTAGATACACTAAGTGACGCAACACATTTAATTATTAACCCCCCATACACTCTTCAAAAAATATCTAATGATTGCGAATGGAGTAGTGGAAAAGTAAACATTGCCGCAGTATTCATGGATAAGATATTAAAGTCTGTAAAACCAAATACTCATTATGCAGCTATTTTACCTGAGGTACTAAGAAGTGGTAGTAGTTATAATAAATGGAGAAAATTAATTACTGAACAAAACATTGCTAGAACCGATGTGATTGGTAGGTTTAATGCTAAAACAGATGTTGATGTATTTATTCTTAGTGGTTATAAGACAAAAAAAATGAATAAACCAACCACTGTATGGACTCAAGAAAAACATGCACACACTGTTGGCGATAAATTTGATGTATCTATTGGACCATTAGTTGCATACAGAGATAAGAAAATTGGAACGAAATCACCATTTATCTATTCTAGAATGCTTATAGCATGGGGAACATTAGAAAAAATTGAAACAACAAGAAAAACAAAAACAAAATTAATTCAGCCACCATTTGTAGCAATCAAGAGAACATCTAGTCCAAGTGATAAATCTCGAGCTGTTGCAACTTTAGTTTTAGGTGATAAAGCGGTTGCTGTAGAAAATCATTTGATAGTGTTAAAGCCGAAAAGAGGTAATGTTAATATTTGTAAGCAGCTTATTCGTACACTAAAAGGCGAAGGAACAAATGTTTTTTTAAATCAAAGAATTCGGTGTAGGCATTTAACCGTTGGTGCAGTTAAAGAAATTCCTTGGACGATAAAATCATGAGTGAAAGAGAGTTTTTAGAAGAATTACCGTTCTCAATTGATGCGCTTGTGACAGTTCAGCTTGGTCGCGAGAGTATTTCTAGTTCATTAACAGCAATAACAGAATTGGTAAAAAATGCATATGATGCTGATGCTGAAAGTGTAAGACTTAAATTAATAGAAATACCTATAGATAAGAAAGACAAAGAAAAACAATTTGTATTGGTAATTGAAGATGATGGTAATGGTATGTCTGTTGATCAAATTAAGGAAAATTGGCTACGAATAGGAACTGGAAATAAAAGAAAACGAACTACTTCTGATAAAAAAGAAAGGGTTTTAACTGGTGCTAAAGGACTAGGTCGCTTAGGTATTGATCGATTGTGCAATAAATTGATCTTTCAAACAAAAATTGAAACAGAAGATAAAGCTCATGAGCTTGAAGTTAACTGGGAGAAGTTTAGTGCTGATGATGGACAATCAGTATCTGATATTAAAAATTCAATTTTTCTTAGACCTTCAGCTTTTACAGATAAATTTGGGAAATTTCCAGCTTTCGGGAAAAATAAGGGCACAAGACTATGTCTTTTCGGTTTAAAAGATGAATGGGATAAGGAGTTTATTGAATTATTAAGAAAAGAATTATCACTGTTAGTATCGCCCTTTAGTGGTGTAAACGACTTTCGTGTCGAAGTCATAACAGGTGATGATGTACTTGATGGGGTGGTAAATTCATCAGAGTTATTAGATGCTGCAGAGGGCTACCTTGAAGCTACAATAGATCCTGACTCTAATGTGACACTGAAAATTAATTCAAGAACTTTTGATAAGACATATGATGATGGACCAACAGCATGGAAAGAGTGGATTAAAAAAAGAGGTGACGTAGCCAGTTGTGGTCCTTTAACATTAAAAATGTATTACATACCAAAGAGGTCGGAGCAAGAACTTAAAGAATTTAACTTTAAAAGTAAAGATATAAGACATTTTGTTAAGAACAACAATGGTATTAGGATATATCGTGACAAATTTAGAGTGAAGCCATATGGTGAACCAGGTGGTTTGGGTGATTTCCTTAATCTTGCCTACCGAAGATCTGTCAGTCCAGGAGGAATAACGCAGTCTGGCTGGAGAGTTGGTCTTCACCAAATTATTGGTGCGATTTTTATTTCAAGGGAGAACAATCCACAATTAGCAGATCAAACTAATCGAGAAGGTTTAGTAGAAGAGCCGCCCTTTTTTGATTTGACTTCATTTTCACTTGCGGTTGTTAATAAATTTGAAATGAAAATGGTTGAGTGGGCTACTTTGGCCAAAAATAATACAAGCACAGAAGAAGCTAGTGAAAATTTTAATGAGTTAACAAAAGACATAGAAAATTCTATTCAGGATATTGAAGACACATTCATAGAAAATGATGACAATTCGAAAGATGATATTATTGTTAAAGTTAAGGAATTAAAGAAAAAAATGGATCAGACAATCCAGTCAAAAGTGAAGTTAGAAAATGCTTATAAAGAAGAATATGCAAAATTTGAACAAGATAAAGACACACTATCAAACTTAGCATCACTTGGGATATTAACGGTTAGTTTTGGTCATGAAGTAAAAGGAGCAACAAATATTGTTGAATTAAATGCAAATAACTTAAAAAGTGCATACGATTCAGGAAAGTTAATGTTACCTCTAGATACAGATGGTTTGTTTGAGAAATACATAGAACGTGTCATTAGAAATGCAAAATATATTGATAACTTTGCGAGTTTTGCTTTAGACAATGTTAAAAAAGATAAAAGAACTAGAAAAAATATTAATATTGTTAATGTTGCTAAATATGTGATTAGTAATTTTAAGGCAGCTTTAAATAATAAAAAAATTGATATCAATTTAGTTTGCCAGATAGCCAACCCAGAACTTGTAAAAGGGTACACAATTGACTGGGAAAGTATATTTGTAAATTTAATTACAAATTCAACTTGGGCACTTGAAGACAGCATTTCATCTAAAAGAAACATCCAGATAACTATAACTCAAGACGCCTCTAATCAACATATTTATGTTGATGATAGTGGTATTGGAATAGAAGCCGGCACGGAAGGTTTGATTTTTAAATCTACTTATTCTACTCGTAGAAATAGACGTGGTGAGGTAGTAGGTACCGGAATGGGACTTGCTATTGTTAAAACATTTATTGAAAACCATTCTGGGGGTAGTATTACAATAAAATCACCTGGACCTTTAGGTGGTGCCCAGTTCAAAATTATAGTTCCATTTATAAAGTAGCTACTTATGACAATGAAAGCCTGGTTTATTGATGAAAATAAAGATCAAAGAGAAACTTATTCAGAGTTTCTTGATGATATCTTAGGTGAAGAATGTATTGTCGAAGGTGTTGAGCCAAAAGCAACCATGCCTGAAATGACACATTTAATATCAGATCGAGATACAGTACTAGTTGTAATAGATGAAAGGCTTAAAGATACGGGGATTGCAACATATTTGGGAATTGAGCTTGCTATGTATTTTCGAGGTATTAATAAAAAGCTACCAATTTATATTCTAACTAATCACCCTGATGACTCCGATGAATTTTTAGATGGTGAGTGGTCAGTAGATGATATTTTAAATAAGAGTGATATTGCTAAAAATAAAGAACTTATACAGGCAAGGTTGTTAAGGCGAATAGATACTTACAATGACTTATTAACTGCTCGAGATGAACGGTTTGAAGCTTTATTAAGAAAATCATTGGATGAAACTTTGACTGTTGAAGAAAATGTAGAGTTAACTGAATTAAACTATCTTAGAACGACACAAATTGCTGCTGATGAGTTGGGTGTTTTAGATGCTTTGGATGCACATATTAAAAAACAAGAAAAGATAATAAAACAATTAGAAGATGAAAATAATGGATGATGAGCTTTTTTTTCCAAATATAAATCGTAGAGAAGATTATCTAGTTAAAACCACTGGTGAATACTATTCAGACTATTCACGTTACCGTACACAAATTTCAGAGGATTGTGGCGAACGATGTGTTTATTGTGATGTACTACTGGAGGAAATTGGTTATGAAGGAATGGTTTTAGATCATTTTAGACCGCAAAAATTATTCCCAGATTTAAAATCTAATCCTGAAAACTTAGTTTTAAGTTGTCCAAAATGTAATTCACTTAAGTCAGATCATTGGCCTGAAGATTGTGGCGTTGATGATACGTTTGTTGGAAATGTAGGGTTTGTAGACCCTTTTATAGATAGTAAAAATGATTTTTTTATAGTAGATGAAAATGGTGTTTTTATACCAAAACAGCCACCATCTCCTTATATGGAAAAACTTCTTTCTGTGAATAGAGTTTCAAGAAAGTTGGTGAGAAAAAAAAGAATTTTATCTGAAGTTATTAGAAGACACTATGATGATATTATTGAAGATAATGACCTTTCACAGCAAAAGCTAGATGCAGGTATAATGGCGGTTGGTGACTTTATTGAAAAAGCAAAAAGAAATCAGGAAAAATTAAAATTAATAAGAACTCTTATGGAGTAACACTAGAACAAAACATTAAAGGGGTCGGTGTGATTTATCCCCCCCTTTTTCACTATTTTCTTATTTAAGGAAACGATCTTGGAGATAAATATTATTTAACTCCGCTTTAATTTTTCGTACTTTCCTTTTCATCCAGTATGTGTAGTAACTCATTCCCCTGAAGGTTTCATCGTCTACGCCTTGTTCTTGAGCATAAACAGCTACAAAGGCATCGCATAAAAATGAACATTGATCTGTGAATTCCGAAAATTCATCATAAAGTGTAATGATTTTACGTTGTGATATTTCTTCCTCATTTTCTTGTTTGTGCTTGATTTGTGAATTATCCATTTCTTATAAGCTCCTTGCGGGTAGCCACTTTGGGTAATAAATGTCGAGTGATTTTAAGTGGCTAGTTATAATATTTACCTGTAACCTATTGTTTAAAATTATTCTTTTAACACGTCTAAAGCTGATTTAGCTTCCACGATGTATATAAAGTTATCCAGTATTTCCCATATATTTAGAATGTTTTTATTGATCGTTTGATTGATGTAACCCAGCGCAGCGGGGTCAATTTCTATTTTGTCGTCCCCGCATGTTTCAAGCAGTGCGAGCATGCTGGTAATGCCAAATATGCTATTGGCTTCTGCATCAATCCTGCGCCGTGTTTCGACATAGCTTGATAGCATTTCGACACTTATTCCTTTGATGTTTGCTTGTTCAGTCTCCATAAATATTCATCCTGAATATATGTTGTTACTAAATCCATTAATCTAAATATACGCCTAGTTGGGCGTGTCCAACACGTACTATAAGGCGTATAAATTAATCTTGCAAGTATTTTTAAATAAGAGGTTAAGTTGGATATAAAGTTATCAATTGGGGAACTGGTAAGAACAAAACGGATTGAAAAATCCTGGACGCAGGAGAAGCTTTCAAGCGAGTCAGGAATTTATAACCGTTCTCTACAAAAAATAGAAGCAGGCGAAAGAACGCCATCTCTCATCACTATTTTTAAACTCGCTTCTGCTTTTGGGATTACACCGGATAAACTCATTAATCCAATCTGGAAAGAATGGAAAGATAATAATTAAAAAATAAATGGCAAACGAAATAATCTCATACATGGAAATGTGTCAACGTGAGGGTGCTCAACTTCAAAAAGGAATGAATTTCCAAATGGGTGGTAACCATTCTGTTATTTTGATGTCCGTTCAAGCAAACTCACCTTATCAAGATCGTGTTGAAGATGATGGTGAAACTCTTATCTATGAAGGTCATGATTTAGATAAGCGCTACAGTAAAGTACCTAAGCTAGATGACCAGCCTCGTGCTTATCCATCAGGTACACTTACAGAGAATGGTAAATTTGAAGTTTCCGCTCTTAATGCAAAAGAGGGTGGTGATCTAGAGCGTGTTCGCGTTTATGAAAAAATAAAAAAAGGAATTTGGTCTTATAATGGAGTGTTCCATTTAGTTGATGCCTGGCAAGAAGATGATGAGTATAGAAAGGTATTTAAGTTTAAATTAATTGCAGTTGAAGGGGATGAAGACTTTACGCAACCTGTTAAGAAAGATACACCTCACAGAAGAATTATTCCAACGCCAGTGAAATTAGAAGTATGGAAACGAGATGGTGGAAAATGCGTCGAATGCGGTTCAGCTGATGAATTACATTTTGACCATATATTGCCTTACTCAAAAGGTGGCACATCAATCAAAACAGAAAATGTTCAATTGTTATGCGCAAGGCATAATTTAGCTAAAAGCGATAAGATAATATAAATTAATTAAAGGGGCTGTCCAAGAGTTTCGGAAGAGAAGGGTATTTATTTAATTCTCTAGTACATTAGAGAAAACTATGTTCAGACCCTACTTGTTTAGCTTTCAGAAACGTTGAGGTATAATTAGCCCCTAATTTTTACTTGAGATATCATCATCAATTCCATAGATAATAAAGAAATAAATCAGATACCTTCACCTGTCGCTTCATCAAATTCTGCTGAATCAGTATCAGTCGCAAATACACAGTTTAAGATTGCTACTTTCAATTTATTTAACTACCTTGAGCCACCTTATGCTTATTACGATTTTGATCGTATTTATAGTGCTGAGCAATGGGAGAAAAAACAACACTGGGTGTCTGAATACTTGCGTGAATATCAGCCTGATATTATTGGGTTTCAAGAGGTTTTTAGTCCTGAGTCATTAAAAGCGTTAGTTGCCTTGCAAGGTTATGAGTATTTTGAAGTGGTTGATCAACCTGAAGTGATTGATGATTTTATTTATACCCAACCTGTTGTCGCCATTGCATCTCGTTTTCCTATCGTTGATATTCATTCGGTCAAAGCAAACACTGAACTCGCACAAACATTAGGCTTGACGGATGACTTCTCTTTTAGTCGAAAAGTATTAAGGGCAACGATTGACGTTCCGCATGCAGGCAACTGCGATTGTTATGTTGCGCACTTTAAATCGAAACGTCCAATGATTGAAATTGATGAGCATGACGATAATCGATCGGCAGAACAAACGATTATTGAAAGCTTAAAAGCAGATGTGGCGGGTGGTTGGGGCTCAACCATACGGCGGGGCAGTGAAGCGACGTTGTTAATGATTGATATGATTGAACGGCGTGAGGCTACTGGTTACCCGATGATGTTAATGGGTGACTTTAATAATACCCTGGCGGATGGTGTGTTAAGCCATTTACTGACAAACACCTTACGTTTTGTTTCTGAGATAGACAGCGAGGCCTATCTTGCTAAGTATTGTTTAAACGATGTTTGGGATTTGTTTCAATTTGCTCAATCACAAGAAGACAATGAACGTTATGACCCAAATGAAGTTGATGACTGTGATTTAGAAATAAATCAAAATAACAAAGTCGTGCGTAGCCCAACACATTACTATGGCGGCAGAGGCTCGGTACTCGATTATATTTTATTGTCGTGTGAGTTTGATGCCAGTTATCTGGACAGTCTTTTTGAGGTCAGCGCTTATCATACCTACAACCGGCATTTAATTAATCCGATTTTCGATCGTGATGGCGAAAGTACCGATCATGGCATTGTGTTAGCGACATTAACCTTAAGATCATGACGGCAAATAATGAACAATAAAAGGAAAACAGGGGTTAGCGTGAACCTCAACCTACTTTCACGCAAGATGAATGAATGAGTTAAACAATATGAGTGTTATTGATCAATTAGCGGCTCTGGTTGAGGAGTTGTATGTGGAGTCTGAAAATTATTCCGAAAACCCATCAGATGTTCAGCTTTGGTATAACCGGGGATATGCCAACGGTATCGTGCGTTTTTTAAACGCGCGGGGCTATACGGATGAAATTAACCACCTCAAACTGGATGCCGAAGATTTATATCATGGTCAGCAGGTGATGGAATGGCATAAAGCTTATCATCACGGCTTCGAGGTGGGGTTGCGTGAATCGGGTGAGGTTTTGCGTTAAATGAATATAAAATAGGTGTTAGTGAGCACTCTAAAAATATTTATGCGGCTTGATTCGTATTTGTAATGACTTTTCCAATATCATTATTTGTTACACCAAGTGCCAATAAAGATTTAATTAATAAATCTAATGATACAGAACGATCACCCGTTTCCATTTTCGCTACACGTGATTGACTGGAATTAATTCGCTTGGCAACTTCTTTTTGCGTTAAGCGACGTCGAGTTCTTACTTCTTTCAAACTGTTCGCTAACTTAAGTTTAAGTTCAATGTAAGCGGCTTCTTCTTCAGACAACTCTAAGAAATCAGCAGCACTACCTACCTTCCAGCCTTTAGCTTCGAGTCGTTTTTGTTTAGCTGCTTTCATTGTCATACCTCTTAATTCTCTCTTTAAATACCTAATTATATGTCAGAATTGACATATAGCAAAAAGACAGAGGTATATACGTTGACAATATGTCAACCTAATCCTATAGTTCGTATATACCAATACAGTAATGAGAGAACGGATGCACATTATTGCTAAACCGGCTTTTGCAGAGGCCGCGAGAAAATATCCTGCATATGCCACTGCCATTATGGATACCTACAAAGCACTTGAGTCAGGAACGTTTAAAGATCCTTATGCGCTAAGAAATGTGTTTCCTTCGGCAGATAACTTTAAGCACGAAGAGAAGTGGTGGGTTATTAATATCGGTGGAAATAATATACGGCTTATCGTCTGTATATTATTTGGGATACAAACTCTATTTGTAAAACACATTGTTTCACATGCAGAGTACGACAAGTTAAATAAACGTTATCAAAAAGGTGAGTTGTAATGTCACAAGCAACCGTTTTACAAAGTGTCACTACCTTTGCTCAAGAAGCAGAACCCTTCACGCATATTGAAAGTGATGAAGCTTATCAAGATGCATTGGCAGTCGTCAGTAATTTAATGGAAAAGGCTGAAGATGATCCTAATTCACCGTTAAACTGGGCTATTGAAGGTTTTGCAAAAGCCATTGCGCGTTATGAAAATCAACTTCCAGAGGTACAAGAGTTTGAAGCCGCAGCGGCAAAAACACCGGCAGATATCGCGATGTTACGTTTACTTATGGAACAACATGAACTTAAAGGAACAGACTTCCCGGAAATTGGCGATAAAACATTAATCTCAAAAATCCTGAATGGGAGCCGTCGTCTTACCAAAGATCATCTTACGAAGTTAGCTGAGCGGTTTGATATTAGTCCGGCATTGTTTTTTGATTAAATATTCAGAATAAATTTTCATTTTTAAGAATCAAGTGATTTGCCGCCTTGATGATCGCCTCACACGCGCAAATTTAGCCTAAATTGAACTATAACTTGTAAAGACCTAATATGGGGTCTATAGTGCCCATATTGGGTCCTTATGGGTATTTACGCTATGACAACAACGAGCATTGGTGATGCACTTTTCACTAAAACACAGCAACGTGTTTTAGGTTTACTTTATGGTAAACCACAACAGCGTTTTTATATGAATGAGATTGTGCGTTTGGCTAATATGGGGCGAGGCACGGTTCGTCGTGAGTTAGGTAAACTGGTTTCAGCGGGTTTGTTGCTGATGAGTTGTGAGGGCAATCAACATTATTATCGGGCAAATTCGGATAACCCTATTTATAACGAACTGGTTGATATTGTTAGAAAAACCTTTGGTATCGCGGATGTGATTCGAGAGGCATTATTGCCCGTGTATGATCAGATAGATTTGGTTTTTATTTATGGCTCAATTGCGAAGAAAGAAGAGCTGGCCAGTAGCGATATTGATTTGCTGGTGATAACAGATTCTTTAGCGTATGCCGATTTGATGACAGTGTTAACAGCGGCAGAAAATTCACTGGGCAGACCGGTTAATCCATCGATTTATACAGCGGAACAAATTAAAAACAAGTTGGAACAGAAAAATGCATTTTTAACCCGGTTAATGGAACAACCGAAAATATGGGTAAAAGGAAACGATGATGGCATTAGAGAAATTAGATAATTTAGTCAAAATTAAACAGTTGAAAAAAGAGCCACCAGACCAGAATGAGTTTGATGGTATGGTGAATTCAGCGAAGCGTCGCTTGCAAGATGCTCAAGTTAAAGGCTTGTCCGAAGATGGTCAGTTTTCTTTAGCTTATGGTGCATCGCATGCTCTGGCATTGGCCGCCATGCGATGGCATGGATATCGATCTGATAATCGTTATTTAGTGTTCCAATGTTTAGAACAAACAATTGGCTTAGAGAATGCAAAATGGCGTGTTCTTGATAAATGTCATAAGCAACGAAATTTGGCTGAGTACGAAGGGCATTTAGAAATAACGCCACAGTTACTTCAAGAGTTAATTGAAGTGAGTAAAGAACTGTTAACCTTAGCTGAGACGTTAGGTTCCATAAAATAAAGTAGTATGAAATTTAAGTTGGTTGAGTTGACGTGCGTGGAGAAGATGAGACTGTTAGTCGAGAAGCAGGCCTGCGCCACGCAAAAACACCCGCAGACATTGCTATGTTACGTTTATTGATGAATCAAGATGAACTTAAAGGGACAGACTTCCCGGAAATTGGCGATAAAACATTAATCTCAAAAATCCTGAGTGGAAGCCGTCGTCTTACCAAAGATCACATTACAAAATTAGCCGAGCGGTTTGATATTAGTCCGGCTTTATTTTTTCATTAAAGGAAACCAACTTTAGGGAGCATCGCAATGTTATCGAAACAGCATAGCGCCAACACTTCGGCAATTGAAGTGACAAATGTCTCTTCACATGGTTTTTGGCTGCTCTGGAATAATGAAGAGCATTTTCTCGCTTTCGAACATTTTCCTTGGTTTAAAGATGCGAGTATTTCAGCAATCAGCCATGTTGAACTTCAAGGCAAAGAACATATCCATTGGCCAGACTTAGATGTCGATTTATCAATGGAAATTATTAACAACCCTGAGAAATACCCGCTACAAGCAAAAACTGATTTGTGAATAAAAAAGTCACATTAAAAACTAATAAATTAACCAAAGCAGAAAAAGCACAACTTCATTTATGGGCAAGTGCAAGCCCAAAACAACGCTTGGACTGGTTAGAAGAGGCACAGAAAATTGCGTACCAGTCTGGTGCCATGATGGCAAATAATGGTCAATAAAATGAAAACAGGGGGTTAGCGTGAACCTCCGTCCCCTTTTCTCTTTTTCTTAGGCCGGTAATAATTTACAGAAACTTGCATTTTTTGCAAGTTTCTGTAAATTAATGGGTATGACGCCATTAACAGAGATCATTATTGAGTCAGGCCGTGCTGAACGAGCATTATCTGCTCGACAGCTTGAACATTTGTTGGAAGGCGGCAGTGGTCGTCGTTACGGGCTTGTGAATCGAGCACTTAAGTCGAATGAACTTTTTCAAGTACGTCGCGGTTTATATGTTCTTGCAAAAAAATATCGTCGTTACGATATTCATCCATTTGTTCTGGCGCAGCAATTATTACCGGGGAGTTATATTTCGGCTGAATCGGCTTTGAGTTTTCACGGCTGGATTCCAGAAGCGGTGCATACTGTTTTGAGTGTGACACCTAAAGGTAAATCTCAGACTTATCAGCATGATATTTTAGGTAAATTTGAGTATCGCCGAATGACGGTTAATTCAGGGTATTTTCTACAGTCTGTTGCCCGACATGAATTACAACATCAGGTGGCTTTGATTGCTAAACCTCTGCGTGCATTGTTAGATTTGGTGTATTTACGTAAGTTGCCCTGGCAAGGTCTCGATTTTTTATTGAGTGGGTTACGGATTGATGAGCAGGTGTTTAGTACTGTAACTGAGTTAGATATCACCGCGTTATTAGATGTGTATAAAGGGAAGAGGGAGCGAAAGTTTATTGGAGAACTGCAGAGGTCATTAGGATTATGATTGATTTAATTAAAAATAAGTTAGATACCTATAAAGTGACGAACCCGCTTGAGGAAGAGAACGCTTTAAAAGAAATTGTGCAGGAAATTATGCTTTTTGCATTGTGGAAGGCTGACTTTTTTGAAGTGGCGGCATTTCAAGGCGGGACGAGCTTAAGGATTCTTCATGGATTAAATCGCTTTTCAGAGGATATCGATTTTATTTTACTTGAGCCCGACTCAAAATTTACATGGCAACCTTATTTAGAACAGCTTGTTGAGACATGTAAGGAGTTTGGTATTGAGCCTGAAGCATTAGATAAGAATCATATGGATAGAAATATCAGGGCTGCGTTAATTAAAGATAATTCGATTGCAAATCAGTTAAATCTGAGTTTTATGAATACTCACCCGGATAAAAAATTAACGATAAAATTAGAGATCGATAGTAATCCACCTGCGGGTTCTGGTTTTGAGCGTAGCTATCTGGATTTTCCTGTTGATTTTGAAGTGTGTCATCAAGATGTACGTAGTAACTTTTCATTAAAGACTCACGCCTTGTTATGTCGACCATACCTAAAGGGACGTGATTGGTATGACTTTAATTGGTATGTCGCACAGGGTGTTACGCCAAACTTAGTGTTATTAAAGAATGCGCTTGAGCAGTATGGACCATGGCAAGGTCAATCTTTTAATCTTGATCGTGAATGGTTAGTTAATGCATTAGGTGAAAAGATTTCAGCTATTAACTGGAAAGATGCAGCGGAAGATGTTGAACGGTTTTTGAATCCTGTTGAACAGAAGTCCTTGAGCCTTTGGAGTGAAAAATTTTATATGAATAAGTTAAAAAAATTGGATGAATTATTGAAGTGATACATTCAACGTAATTAATGAACAAGGGGTTGCATATCAGTGAAGACGTTTGAATAAAATAAATAGGGCCAGAGTAAAAACTAAGAAATTAACTATTCGTGTTTAAAGTTATGAGTTTTTACTCTGGCTCATCCCCCTTTTTCAATCAATCGCAAAACAATAGAGCAACCCGGCGCCACCTGAGCTTTCGAGTGCCTTTTGACTACAGCCTCTGCTGAAGTGTGAGAAGTTCCAGGATTTTGACCAGTTATCTTCAGTCGGGCCGGTTATATCATGGTGCCCAACCGCGGCGGCACCATCTTCGTTACTAAACCAGTTCTTGCAGGTGTAATTCGCATGCGGCGAGAAGGCGGTGCCATCTGGACGAGAGCCGGTCAGGATATCGTGTTGATTTGGTTTATCACCGCGTCCATTAATCATTTCCCCTTTTTCGTTCAAGCCGGTTTGTTTATTGATGTTGTTATTGTTATGCAGGTGTTCCACGTCGCGGGCAATCAATTCGCCCTTGGCATTAAACCAGGGTCCTTTACCGATACGATCGCGTGCATGTATAGAAGGGGAGTTGTTTTCCGGGTTTTTAAAGTCGACTCTTCCGGTGGTACTCAGATAGGCACGCCAGGTCTTGTTACCCGCACCCGCATCATCGGCTAGATCCTGACAATGTTCATCTGCACCTTCTATGCCACCAAAATTAGCGCCATCACCCGCGCCGATACTGGTAATAAAAAAGCTCATAGCTCCTGTCTTTTGGGGCGCTTTGTCGCAGGCACTGACCATGGCCAGTATTGTTGAAAGCAGAATGATTTTCTTCACAGTAACCTCCAGAAAGATAGTGAACATTTATTATAGGGACAAACCACGTTTTATTTAATGCGTTAACCTATATACAAATGCGATCAGAGAACAATTCTTTCTAATATACCACTTTACGTTTTTCCTTGCCTAAAACATCCCTTAAACTCTCATCAGCGCCGAAGGGGATGTTTATCCCAGTACCATAATAATAAAAAGCCAAATAACATGCCGCCCAGATGGGCAAAGTGGGCAATCCCCGCCAGGGTACCGGTTACCCCGGCGTATAATTCGACAGCGGCATAGATTAATACAAACCATTTCGCTTTTATGATGATGGGTGGAATAAGTAACATCAGCTTTTCATTAGGAAAGGTCAGGGCAAACGCAAGTAGCAGACCAAAGACACCGCCCGAGGCACCGAGTGTCGGATAGATTTCGCCACTGTTCATTGCCTGGCCTGAGACTAATAACTGCACCAGCGCGGCGCCGATAACGCAAACAAAATAATAAATCACAAAGGCTTTGGAACCCCAGGCCTGCTCAATGCGTGAACCGAATATCCACAAGGCAAAGAGATTGAATAACAAATGGAAGAGTCCGCCATGTAAAAAAGCATAGCTAATCAATTGCCACAGCTGGAAGCGAGGTGCGATGTTGTTAAATACGATTTGGTCGGTTAAGCCTAAGGGCCAGAGGGCGAAGGTTTCAATGATCGCCATCGGTGCTGAAAACAAAAACATGAAGGCAATGCCATTGAGCAGCAGCAAGATCTGGACGACAGATGGAGTATAAATAAATTGCCTGAGCATATTGCATCATAAATAAATAATCGGGAACAAACTACACATTAAAAATTAAAGGAGGCAGGGCTTGATATATTTTCACGAAATTTATATTAAAATCAATAGCTTAATAAAAAACATCTTTATACTATAGTAAGAGCACATCTTTGGGCTTAATGAACCGCTGCGTTTTTCATTAGCATTACCTTAATTAAAGCGTCCGTTAAACTGGGGGAACCCCAGAGTCATTTAATTTTAATAACTACACTGCCTTTTCTCCATAACCTACGTTAAGATATTGCTATGATGAACCAAATCTCACTTGCCGCTGCCGGCTTTTCAATCATCGCGTTACTTTTACTTATTATTCAAAAGCGTACCGAATCTAACATTGCTAAAAAACTTGGCCAGACTTTACTTTTTATTTTGT
>Ga0316208_1001850_pt1 | contig 18640 bp, 6 predicted proteins | sample 3monopyrite_MG_FD_204944 | JGI IMG/M metagenome (GOLD analysis project Ga0316208, IMG submission 204944) | Microbial mat bacterial communities from mineral coupon in-situ incubated in ocean water Damariscotta River, Maine, United States -... | ecosystem: Environmental > Aquatic > Marine > Coastal...
CACGTCGCGACGTGCACCTTGTTTGCCCAACTGATGGCGATCTTTGTTCTGCAACGATGTAATGGCGTGTCGAAACGCGGAGTTGCATTCGGATTCGCGATGCTGGTTGCCGTTTGTGGAATCGGTGGAGGAAACGCGATTCTGTCACTCGTTGAAGTGTCGCTGCGCGGGATTACGGATACGGCCACCGCAGCGTCAGCCGGTCGTTTGCTGGTTCTGATCTGGTGGGGTGTCGTTCTCAGTCAGATTTTGTGGGGAGTTGCGATTGTGAAGTTGGTGTCGATCCAGCCGTCGACCGAGTCGACACGAAATGAAGATGCAAACGCTTCCAGACTCGGGACTCTCGTGGCGACGCTTGCCGCTTGCCTCGCATTCATCGCGTGCATGATTCCATTGGGGGACGGTCTAACGGCTCAGTCGGAATTGCCATCTCGCTTGCTTACTTTTGGAGCGGCGACGCCTGCCTGCCTGCTCGGTGTGGTCTCGGCATGGCTATTGTCGCAAGCGAGTGAAGCGGTTCGTGGACGAGTTACTGGAAGCCTTGACTCGCTGACAAGAATCTGTCGCGAATGGTTCTACATCGAAGACGCCGTTCGATACGGGGCTGTTTTACCGGTTCGCGGGCTGGCGTTGCTGGCGGAATTCTGCGACCGAAGGTTGCTGGGCGGCCGGTCGGAAGACGGATGGAAGAACGCTCCGACTCGGATCGCCGGTTCATTCGAGTATCTGCGCGATCAGCCAGCAGTCTACTACGGCCTTACCGGTGTGCTGTTGCTTGTCGGTTTGCTGTGGACGCTCGCTTGAGTTGCGGCGACTGGCAGAAACGATGGGACGCCGGCGCTTCGCTTGACATCCCCTACGTGCCCGGTCGACCGCGTGAACGAGTGATCGTTGAGATGTTTACTCGCCGATGATTTTGACAAGGAGTCGTTTCCGGCGACCACCGTCGAATTCGTAATAGAAGATGTGCTCCCAGGGGCCCAGGTGCAGCTTGCCTTCTGTGATGGCGACGACGACTTCGCGGCCCATGATCTGTCGCTTGTGATGAGCGTCGGCGTTGTCTTCTCCCGTCCGGTTGTGGTGGTATCGTTCCGGAGAAGGATCAAACGGAGCAAGTTCTTCCAGCCAGAGGTCGTAATCGTGATGGAGGCCGGGCTCGTCGTCGTTGATGAAAACGCTGGCTGTAATGTGCATCGCGTTGACCAGGGCGAGGCCATCCTGCACACCGCTTTCCCTGACCAGGCGTTCGACTTCGTGATGGATCGACACGATCGCCCGGCGTTGCGGAATTTCCATCCAGACTTCTTTGGTCAGTGTTTTCACGAATCGTCCTCACGTCTGAGCGGTTCGGTTTTCTTCCGCACGGGCCTGAATGTCTTCCAGAGATGGCATGGGAGCATGCTGGTCTCGGAGCACGGCGAATACCGCGGCCGTTACCAGGTCGGCAGTTGTGCCTGGGTTGCGCTGACTTCCTTTCGCACGGAGCCAACGGTCGAATTCCCGGATCCGTAAGCGGCCTTCCATCGCCATCGGCCAGCCGGCTCGGAGGACAGATTCTGCTCGGCGTTTCGCCTCGTGAACATCGATCGGATTGCACTTTCTCGCGATGTCTGTATCTCCGTCCTTAGCAATCAAAGTCAGATGGAGATGGATGATGGCCTGCTCCCAGTCCTCTTTGAAACGGTCAGACGCCGTCATTGACGCAACGCCGTAGTCGAGAACGGTTTCAAAGTCGCTGGCATATTGTCTGGCAACCGAGTCGCGTTCAGCGGCCAGCGTCATGACTTCAGTCAACGTACCGGTGGGTGATGAATTTGAGACGTCGGCAGCGTCGGGGCTTCCCAGACCGCGAGGTTGTGCCAGACGAATGGCCTCGAAAGCGTATTCGGCATCTTCCCGAGTGAGCTTCGACAGGACGGACGGGATTCCTGCTGAAAGGGGAGTGTCAAGCGGGACGGCGGCCAGCGGAGCAACCAACAGAATGATGCCGAGGTTTGTGTTGTGTTCGCAGATCTCGCGTGTCGCTTTCACAGCTTCGAGGATGCTCTTGCCGACGCCGACTTCTGCAGAACGGGCAAGAACGGGCGCGATGGCTTCGGCCGATGCGACGAAGTCTTTGTAAGTCACATGCTCGAACGGTGCGCCGGGATGCACGTTGCCCGGTTTGCGCGAGGTCGCTTCGAGCAGACAGGCGAGGTGGACGCACTCCTGGAGATTGACAGCGGGCACACGACACCTTGATCTAAGTGGGGTTGATTGTGTGGTGGGATGCGGAGCGCAGCCGAGCGGGAGGATGGCGCGGATTCACGCCATCCTCCCTCCGTTAGAGGCACCACACTTCAAGCCCGCGAAGTCGTCGATGCAATGTTGACTCTGAACGAGTTCTGCCTTGACTGTGACGACTAGCCATCACGTCCGAACGTCATGATGGTGATGTCGTCGTTCTGAGCCCGGCCGTTGGCGTGTCGGCGAACGTCGGCCAGCAAAATCTTGCCAAGTTCTTCCGGGTTGGCCGGGCTCTTGGCGATCAGCTCACGCATTCGCTCAAGAGTGTAAAGTTCGCCTTCCGGGTCCATGGCTTCGTCCACGCCGTCGGTAAACAGCACGACGGTTTCACCGGCATTGATGACGCGTTTCTCCTCTTCGTAGGGGTAATCTTCCATGACCCCGATGGGTAGTCCGATCGATTCATCGGGAAACTCGTCAACCGTGCCATCCGGTTTCAGGATGAATGGTGGCATGTGACCTGCGTTCACGAGAGTCATCTCGTTTGTCTTGAGGTCCAGCAGGACGAAGTTGTAGGTAACGAACCGACCTTCAGCGGCGTTCGCACACATGTGCTTGTTGATCGCCGCGACGGCTTCCAACGGGTCGTGCGTAAACTCAAGGATACTTTGCACGCAGCTCGACATTCGCGACATGATGATCGCACCGGGAACGCCCTTGCCGGAAATGTCACCGAAGGACAGCACGATTTTATCGTCGCCAACTTCGAAGGCATCGTAATAGTCACCGCCAACGGCTTGAGCGGCGTCGTACGATGCATAGAATTTCCAGCCGTCAACTTCCGGAAGTTTGTCCGGTAACAGTGCCTTTTGAACTCCATTGGCGATGTTCATTTCGCCGTCCTGCTTCTGCTTTTCGAGGAATGTCTTCATCAGTCGAGCGTTCTCGTAAGTCAAAGCAGCCTGTCCGGCGATGGTCATCAGCAGGTCGAGATCTTCGCTCGTGAATTGTGTGACCGGGTTCGTCGTGTCGATATTGATCAGCCCGATCGGTTCGGTGTCCTTGTCGAGCAGCGGCACGCACATCATCGATCGAATGGCGAGATTTGAAATCGATTCCGAGGCGTCAAACTGATCGTCGTTGGCCGCGTCGGCTGAAAGGATACCAGTCTTATCGCCGATAACTTTCTTGACGATCGTGCGTGACAGGCGGACTGTCGAGTCTTCACCTTCGCGGCGATGCTTGAACGCTCGCGGCACCATTTCGCCGCCTTTTTCCGGGTCTTTCAACAGCACGCAACCTCGGTCGGCGTGCGGGAAGACTCGGAACAGTGAATCAAGAATCGCTGGCAGCATCTTGTCGAGATCCGTTTCGCCACAGAGGCTTCGCGTGATGTCGATGACGGCTTTGAGCTTCACTTCGGGCTGGACTTCAAGGCCGCCGAAACCTCCAGCAGCGCCGCTGCCGACCAGCGTGCCCATGATTTCGGCTTCGTCGTCTTCCTCATCGGAGAAGTTGACCGTTGCTCCATAATCGTCACCCGAGCCGAAGTCGTCACCGCCCGCAGGAATCTGGGGAGCAACCGGAGCCGGAGCAGCCGGTGCCTGGGCAACTGGACGAGCCTCTGCGCACTCAAATCGCAGCAACATTGGGCCGAACTTGATCCGATCTTCGTGGTTGATCGGGTGCGGCTGCTCCTTCTGCAGTTGCGTGCCGTTGACGATCGTGCCGTTGCCGCTGCCGAGATCTTCGATATAGAACTGGCCATCCCGTTTGGTGAAGCGCGCATGGCGGCGCGAAACCGTGTTCGACTTCAGCTGAATGGTGCATTCCGGATGCCGTCCGATGACGGTCTCGCCATCGCCGACCGGGTAGGGAATCGCCTCGCCTTCCTGAAGTAATACAAGAGTCGCCATGAGTTTCTTTCCCGGTTTGCCAATGTGACCCGCGTGTTCGGTAGCCAGTCCGGACAGGACTGTTGATCTCCGCACTTCAAGTTACGCCGTGTTAGAGTTTGTGAAATCCTTCACGCCGCATGAATCGATTTCAAACGTCAAAGATTGTCTCGACGTTGCCGCGAAGATTGAGTTTGCCCAGTGCGATGGCACGCTCTTCACTCCAGCCTCGATCAATTACAAAGTCGTTCGCCAGAACCTTCGCCAGAATTCGCCGATACATCGCAAATTTCGGATGAGCGAATTCCAGTTTGTACATGTCGCTGTAATAGCCGACCTGTTTTGTCTGCGGCACGGCGCTCAATCTCGTTCGGCAATCAAGTTCGATGTGCGGCGGAATGTTCGAGTACCACCAGTGGCCGTTGGTGACGACGTTGGGGAAAATCCAGGCGTAGCTGACGAGTTCCTGGTTGCTCGTCTGAGCAAGCACGGAAATTGGGAACGTCACCTGCGGAAACGCGTTGAAGAGTTCCTGATACTGAATCAGCGAAACTCGCGAATCGTACAGATCCTGTCCCTGGAAGACGCCGGCCGGGTAGACGGCGCGGTTGACGCCGATCATCAGGTCGAACGGGAGTTTGTATTCATCACAAAACGTTGCGAGCGTCCAGAAGTTGAACTGGCTGAGCATCGCGGCTTCGTCCGGCGTGACTTCCCGGTCGGAAAGCACGCTGGCCAGGATCGGCTCGATTTCGGAATCGGACACGGACGCTGGCGAGAACGTGGGCGGAATCGAGATCGCACAAGCCTTCGCGCCGTTCTTCGTGAAGTGTTCGAACAACTGGCCAATGGCGGCTCGCAGCGAAGCGGCATCGCTGACGTTGGAGCCGGTTGCTTTCTCGAGACGCTCGCGTGTTTCCGGTTTTGTGAAGTGGAAGACCAGATCGTCGGTCCGCAGGCACGGCACATAGAGCGACGTGTCGAAGCCTGTCAGCGGGTCGTCGAAGTCGTTGGTCAGGAAAACTTTTTCAAGGCCGCTTTGCTTCAGAACCTGCTGTTCCCAGTCCGGTTCGGCCATCTTTGCCGCAGCGTTGTCGTAGAGCGATTCCCAGTTCTCAGTGGTGACGGCGTCATCTTCGAAACCGAAAAACTGCTGAGACATCTCGACCAGCCAACTCACCTGGACGGTGTTGTCGAGATCGCCGAGTTTCTCAACCAGCCGACCGACTTTTTCTTTCGGGCTGATGCCGGGCTCTTCGATCTGCTCGCGCGGCAGGCCGGCCGAATGAGCCAGCTCGGTGTAATAGTGGTACCCCATGATGTCGGCGAGCGTGTCCGAAGCCGCCGCGTGGGGGTTGATGTGGGTGTGCGGGTCGATCAGGACGAGCGAGTCGAGCTCTGCCTGGATTGTTTGAACGAGCTGACTGGACACGAAGAATCCTGCGGAAAAAAGGTCACCATCTCGACAGAAACTGGCTGAACTGGACAATCGTGGCACAAGTGAGTCTGCAGGGTGTCGCTGCGGACTCGTACTGTTTCAATTCTGGTCAAACAAAGCTCGTGGCTTCATCGAGCCAGCCTTCAAGTTTGGCGGGTTGCCGGGAGTGAATCAAGTATCGCCGAATCGTGACATCTTCACGCCTGTGGAAACGTCTGGCGATTTTAGAACAGGGAAACAGGCATTTTGGCAGAGCGGCTCAGATCGTTCGAATTCTGGGACTGCGAGGCAGACTCGGTCTGGGCCAATCTGGACACGTACGTCTGGGGCGATGTCGGATGCTTTCGCACTAGCTATCATCGTGGCGTCGCGCCGTCCGATGCTCAGTTTTCTGACGACGGCCAGCGAACGTTTAGCCTGTGCAACGTAGCTTTCTCGATCCATGAAGAACTTCCTCGAATGGTACCTCGGTGTTCCACCCGCTCAGCCGGGACAGGGGACGCAATGGAGCTGGCTGTACCAGACTCCGTGGCCATCGGGGATGCCGCAGTGGAGCGTTCTGCTCGCCGCAATTTCCCTGTTGCTCTACGTCTGGTGGATTTACCGGCGCGACGCCAGTTCGGCTTCCCGGACGAGTCGTTTTGGACTGGTCGCGCTGCGGCTGGCTGTGATCAGCATCGTGCTGGTCGTTTTGTCAGAGATCACTCTGGTGGTCGACCGAACTGGATTGCCGTTCATTGCGATCCTGCTGGACGATTCGGCCAGCATGGGACTCGAGGATCAATATTCGAACTCTGGTGACAAGTCCGCAGCGAAGTCGTTTGTGAAAGCCAGCAGTGCCAGCAGGATGTCGAGACTGGCGATCGGTCAGGGAATCCTGACTGGCAACGACGGAGAGTTCCTCCAGGAATTGCAGAAGCGGCATCAACTCCGAGTCTACCGTTTTTCGGAGGCGGCCAGCCCGATCGGCAGCATCGATGCGCAGTCCGGGAATCAGATCGAAGGACTGGTCGAGGCGATCAGAAATCTCGAATCCGCGGGGAGCGAAACTCGTCCGGCCGCCGCGTTGCGAAAAGTCCTGAACGACTTCCGAGGTTCACTGCCGACAGCGATTGTGATTCTCTCGGATGGTATTTCGAGCGTCGGCGATTCGGGCCGGCTTTCAAAAGTGGCCGGGCTCGCGGCTCAGCGACTCGTTCCGCTTTACACGGTCGGCATCGGCAGTGCCGAGGCGATGCACGATCTCAATCTGTACGACACGCTGGTCGACGAAGTCGCTTTCGTCGGAGACCCGATCACGTTTACGGCAAAGCTGAAAGCGTTCGGGTTCAAAGGCAAGTCTGTCGAATTAGTGCTTCGAGAAAAGTCGAGCCGCTCGCCGCTGACGTCGAAACAGGTGACCGCGGTCGATGACGGTCAAACTCTGCCGGTGGAGATTACGTGGATCCCGGAAGAAGCCGGCGATTACGAGTTCGTCCTCGAAGTCACTCCAAAGTCGACGGAAATTGACCGAACCAACAACGCTGAAACGCGACAGGTCAGCGTTCGCGAAGGTCGCATTCGAGTCCTGCTGATTGACTCCGCGCCGCGATGGGAGTTTCGCGAATTGAAAGTGCTGCTCGAACGCGAGCGAACCGTCGAGCTGCACACTGTTCTGCAGGACGCCGATCTTCAATACGCCGATCAGGACGCCACGGCTCAGCCATTGCGAGGACGATTTCCGGTCAGTCGCGACCAACTCTTTGCTTACGACACGGTCATCTTTGGAGACGTCAACCTGCAATACCTCAGCCCGTCGGTTCTTGAGAACCTTTCAGACTTCGTGGGTGAAGCCGGCGGCGGCCTGATCATGATCGCGGGTTCGCAATTCAACCCGGTTGCCTACGAGGGGACGCCGCTGGAAACGTTGCTGCCGATCGACCTTGAGGGAGTGAAAGTTCCGCCGCCTGACGAGCCGATTGTCACGCCGTTCCAACCGCAGCTCACGCTGGAAGGTCAGAAGAGTACGCCGATCTTTCGATTCGACGAGGACGAAAAAAACAGCCGCGAGATCTGGGACGGCTTGCCAGGTTTTCACTGGCTGGTTGAAGCTCCCACGATTAAACCCGGAGCGGTGGTTTTTGCCGAGCATCCAACTCGCCTGGGAACCGAGCGTCGACTTCCTGTGATCATGATGCAGCGTTTCGGAGCTGGCAAAGTCATCTTTCACGCGACGGACGAAACGTGGTCGTGGCGGCGCCGGGTGGGAGACCTCTATTACGGAAGATACTGGGTTCAGGCGATTCGGTATTTAAGCCGTTCTCGATTGCTTGGTCAGTCGAAGTCGGCCGAGTTGAAATCAGACCGCCTTGTTTATAACCGCGGCGACAAGGTGACACTGCGGGTTCGATTCTTCAACGAGGAAGAAATCCCGACCGGTGATGACCCGGTCGAAGTCGTTGTCGAGCGGCGCGGCGCCGACTCTCAGACGGTGACTCTCTCAAAAGTGCCGCAGGCGCCGAACGCTTTCGAAGGGCAGCTCCGCCGACCGGCGGAGGGAACGTACCACGCCTGGGTGGCGCGCCCGGACTTCACCGACTCGCCGCCGTCCGCCGATTTTCGAGTGGAAGCTCCGGATCGCGAACTCAGGATTCGAGGTCTCGATCAGGCCGAACTTTCAGGAGCCGCTCGCAAGACCGGCGGAAAGTATTACAGCCTCGCCGCCGCCAGCTCGCTGCCCGGCGATGTCCCACGCGGCCGGCCAGTTCCGATCCAGTCGGAAGAGCCGATTCGGCTGTGGGCGAGGTGGGAAGTCCTGCTGCTCTTCACACTTCTTCTGACAGCAGAATGGCTGCTTCGAAAGCGGCTTCGACTGGTCTGATCCAGGCATCCCTGAAACAGATGTTCGTTTGACCCGAAGCCGCAGGCGACGGCGTTTCTGGAAGCTGACAACGCCATCGCCTGCGGCTTCGGGGCAAACGGGTACACAATTGCCTGACCGATCAGCGCAACGAACGCAGAAACAGGGCGTTTCTGAGTCTTCACAAGCTTCTCAGCTGAATCTAACCAACTTGTGGGCGAGGCTCGTTATCCATCAAGGTCAACTGGCCTTACCTAATTCATCTGGTATGCCAAATCGAAAAAAGGCACACTTGGTGCCGTGAAGCATCCTGAGATCGGCGGTTCTGGCATCATAGCCAGCGTGAATGCCTCGCCAACTTACCTCAGACGCACAAACAGAGTTCCACTCATTGTCCGCGTGGACGTTGCCGATGCGAGAACTGTGTCGGTGCGCAGAATTGCCATTGTAGAGGTGTCTCATCGTGCAACGGTCAAAAGCAAACACATTGCCGCAGTTTTCCCAGACTACTTGATCCGAAGATTCTTCCTCTCCCGAAAATCTGACGGTCACTCATGTGGCCGGATTTTGAGGACCTGATACATGCGGCTCAGCCCGTGGCTTGCCCCACTGACAGTTCCCCGATCCCGACTGGCGGACAAAGTCGTCCGGCGGAAGGCAACTCGGCGTCGAACGTTCAACCGTCTGTCGCAAATGACCGAGCGGCTCGAAGCTCGGACTTTGCTGACGTCGTTTACGGTCGACAGCTTCTTCGACACACTGGACCCCGGTCCGACGTCGCTTCGTTCGGCAGTCATTCAGGCCAACGCAGACATGACAACCGGTCCGCACATGATCGAACTTGGCGGAGGGATCTATAGCCTCAGCCTCGAAAATGCTGAACCACCAGGCCCAAGCGAAACGATGGTTGGTGAAAATGAAGCGATGACCGGGGACCTGGACATCGCTCAGAACATCATCATCCGAGGGCAGTCACCGTTCACCACCATTATTGACGCTCGCAACATTGATCGCGTGTTTGAAGTTCTGTCAGGCGGGACTCTGACTCTTGAAAATCTCACGGTCACTGGCGGCAACGTGGATGGCTTCGGCGAAGGCGGCGGCATCCGAGTGGATGGCGGCACGCTCAATCTGATCAACGTTGTCCTGACCGAAAACCGAGCGACGTTCGGTGGCGGAATCTTTAACAGCTCGGGAATGGTGACAATCACTGACTCGACCCTTTCGTTCAATCGCGTCTTCAGCAGCGGGGGAGCGATCGAGTCCAACGGCGGAACGCTGACCGTTCAGCAAAGTACGATTTCCGAGAACAATGCCCGTAACGCTGGCGGCGGCATCTCGACCGGCGCCGGAATGGTGGACATCATCAACTCGACGATCGCCAACAACAGCGTCGGTGAGCCGCAGTCTGGCTTTGGTGAAGGCGGCGGCGTTTACGTCCAGGTCGGAGGCAACGTCGACATCATCGCCTCGACAGTCGCTTTCAACATGGCTGAGAATGAAGGCGGCGGTCTTTGGGTCGATGGTGGTTCCCTGACTGTCGAACGAACAATCGTCAGCGACAACAACGTCACCAGTGGAATGTCATTTGTTCCTGACGACGTTTTCACGGCCTCAGGCACAACCGTTGCGTCAAACGATTACAACATCATCCGGGCCAACACCGGTTTTGGTTTCAGTGTGCAAACCAACGACCGGCTTGGCATTGATCCCTTTCTCATGCCCCTTGCGGACAACGGCGGACCGACGCAGACGATCGCCCTGGGCGGAATGAGCCCGGCGATTGATGCCGGACCGACTCCACTGCCATCTGTCCCGTTTCTTAATGGGGATCAACGAGGGTTTCGTCGGGAACGCGATGGCGACCGTGACGGTGAAACGATGAACACAGACATCGGAGCGTTCGAACTGCAGTCTCCGTCTGACGTCTTTGTTGATGCGATCTCTGATTTCAATATCGTCGATGGGCGCGTCGGGGACTTCATCGTCACCGACGACGCAAACATGAACACGATGCTCGACGACGGCGACGAGGTCACGTTCGGCCCGCTTGACGGATCGCTCAATGTTGCCGGTCTCATTTTCGGTACACGAGCGTTTGGCGACATCTCGTCCGCGCTCTCGGAAATCAGAATGCGCGGCACCGACCCAGACTCCCAGTACGAAATTATTCTGGCCAGTGGCACGTATGCTGAGACCGTTACGCTGGACATCATGGGCTCGGTCGCGCTCCGCGGTCATGCCGAAAGCGGACGCGACAGTGTCATCATTGATCCCGACGGCACGACGGCAACAGGTATTTCGGTAACCGAATTCGGCGTCACTCTGGAATCACTCAGCGTCACCGGAGCGGGGACGGGGATCGACGTCAACATTTCCGGTTCTCCGTCATTCGGACAAAACTTTGATGCAAGAAACGTCAACATCAGCGGAAACACAACGGGCCTGAACATTGAGGACGAATTTAGCCCAATTACGGATGTTTCGATTCTCGACTCCACATTCGCCGGTAACGCCGGAGACGGAATCAAAATCGACGGCGTTCTGACGGCACTGATGAGGAATGTCTCATCGACGGGAAATACAAACGGCGGCGACGGGATCGAAATTACCAATGCGGTGGTCGTTGGTCTGGACACGGTAACCGTCACAGGCAATGACGGACGTGGATTGAACATCAACGACTCGTTTGGCTTCACGTCAACGGTGGCCATCATGGACCCGAGGACGTTGTCCAACGTCGGTGGCAACCTGATCAATGGCGTAGACGTCCTGATGTTTAAAGGTGTCGCCGGCGACGTTGCCAACTCGACGACGATCACTGGTTCGGCGATCCAGTTTGACGCCGGCGCGGACGCTGCTCAGGAAGACATCGATCTTTCGAATGTCTTCACGGCTTTCGTGACTGGCGACGGCGGAAACGACGAATTCACGATTGATTACAGTGGCGGAGGTCCGTCCGGTCGACAGCTCTTCATTGACGGCGGCTCGGGGCGGGACCGGATTGGAGCGCTCGCCGACGGGTTTATCAAAGTCGACGAGGATAACCTCACCATCTTCGTGGGTGGCGCCAGTGGATTTTCGGACGTCATCGCGATCACCAGTTTTGAAGAAGCGGAACTGACGGGAGGCGGCAGCGCCAACAGACTGATCGCCGGAGAATTCGAAGGTGCGGCAACACTCAACGGCGGCAACGGCGACGACACGCTGGAAGGCACCGCCGGAGACGATTTGCTCAACGGTGGGGCCGGCAACGATGTGCTGCGAGGTGGGCCGATTCACGAACAGTACATCTTTGGCGAGACATCACCCCCGATGGTCCCCGACGGCTTTGGGAAGATGATGCCGCTCGATCTGGACGCTGGCGGGATGGGAGTCACGTCGATCCTGAACACATTCGGCCAGGGAACGGCGACGATCGATCTGAGTATGACGGGTGATCAGTTTCAGTTTGGCGACGTGCAGTACTTCGGAACTTCGCTGTTTGTGACCGAATCCGGAGTGATCTCGTTCGGTGGGCCGGTCGGGCCTCAGGACAACTTCGATCTGAACAACGTCCCGGGGATGCTGAACACGCACCCGATTATCGCTCCGCTGTTCGATGATTGGGTAACAGGATTATCCGGCACGGACTCACAAGTGCTGTATCGATTCGACGATGCCGAAGGAATCAGGCGGCTGGTTATTGAATGGAACGACGTCTTCCACCGCAGCCAGCTTCTGGACAATACACCGCGATCGGGAGCATCCCCGGTCACCTTTCAGGTGATTCTCGAACTGAACACGTTCGACCGCGATGGCGACATCACGTTCAACTATCTGGACTTGGAGACTAATGAGGGGGCCGGCACAGACTTCGACGAAATCGCCAACGGCCAGAATGCCACGATCGGCGGGAAAGATCGCGGCGATAACCCAATCGACGTTCGGCAGATTGCATTCGGGCCAGGCGAAGAGCCCACTCTTCCCGTTGCCAGCGGAACAGCAATCCTCGCCCAGTCACAGCTGACGGACGGCAACGATGTTCTAAACGGTGGCGACGGCAACGATATCCTGTTGACGACAACCGGCAACGACATTCTCGACGGTGGATCCGGCACGGCGGACGAGCTGATCCTCGAACACTACCGCAGCCCGTTTCAGTCGGACCACGATGTCGTTGGAAACGTGATCACGTCGACGTTCAACTCGTTTGACGCTCGCAGCTACGAGTTCGATACGAGTTACTCGAACATTGAGCGGCTGAGTCTCAACCTCGGCCCTGCTGACCAGAATGTCTCGGTCGACCTGGACGGACTTCCGGCGGCTGTCTCTTCGATCGAAGTCGAAGCTCACAAGCCAACGGCTTCGGATCGGCTGACGATTTTCGGCACGACAGGCGCCGACAATTTCGTCCTGACCGGAGACTCCATCACTGTCGGTACGAGAACGATCAAACTGAACGGGGTCGAAGAGCTGACTCTGGATATCTCTCAGGGCAACGCAGACACGGTTCTGATTGATCAGGATTTTTCCGGCTCGGCTCGGGACATCATCGTCACGGGTGATTCGAGCGACGATTCCATCTCGCTCGAATCGACAGCAAATCCTCAGCTTGCAGGTGTTTTTGGCGGTGATGGCCTGAATGCTCATCTTGACGAAAACCGTGGTGGCGGAACGCTGCTACTTGAAGAAGTCATTTCAGACGCCACCAATCAGGCTGCTCCGGACGACGTTGTCATCAGCCCCGATGGTTCTCGCGTTTACGTGGCCGCGTTCGGTTCGAACAGTCTGGTTGTGTACGACCGAAACCGCATCACTGGCGATCTGACACTGGTTGAGACGCTAATCGACAGCAACCCTGACTTTAATGGGATGATGGTTAGCGGTTTGAAAGGTGCGACAAGCGTCGCCGTCTCAAACGACGGCCAGTACATCTATGTCACCAGTGAAGACCCTACGACAGGGGGGACAAATGACGGAGCCATCGCGTTCTTCGTTCATCATCCCGGCGACAACCAGTTGACGTTTATTTCGTCGACGCCGCTGACGTCAGATCTGCCAACGGATGTGACGTTAACGCCGGACGGTGCGTTTCTTCTGGTCACCACAATTCCGGACGGCGGCACCCCTGGTGGGCGAGTCATGATCTTCGGGCTCGAACAGAACGGCGATCCGCAGTTTCTGGGCAGTCTCGATGATGGTGGTTTGGACGGTAGTGGATCGACAATGATCACTGGACTGGCCGGTGCCGAAGAGATTGCGATTTCGCCAGACGGGCAAACTTTCTATGTAACGGCGCTGGACGACGATTCCGTCAGCGTCTTCAGTCGCCCGGGCGATGACGGTCAGACATCCGGATTAGCGTTGCCTCTGCTCGTGCAGACAGTAACCAACGGTGTCAACAGCGTGACGGGACTCGATGGTGCCTCGTCAGTAGCCATCAGCCCGGACGGTCGGCACGTTTACGTGACCGGTGAAGACAGCGATGCGGTCGCCGTTTTTGACCGGAGTGCCAGCGACGGAATGTTGACCTTCGTCGAGAGCCTGACGGGCATTTCGACTCTTCTCACACCGACGTCTGTCACTGTCAGCCCAGACGGCCAGCTTGTCTATGTGGCCGCTGAAGGAAGCAACGCGGTCAACGTCTTTGACCGTAACGCGGGCGATGGAAAACTTACTTTCCGTGAGTCGCTTCAGAATGGAGGAGTCGACACCGAGAACGACTCCATTTCCGGACTGACTGAAGTCTTCTCGCTGGCTGCCAGTGACGATGGCCTGAACCTTTACGCCGTCGGAACGGGCGCCGACTCGGTCGTCCGATTCAATACGCCCCGCCGACTGAGCGTATTGTCCGACGGGGCGGCCGATCTGTCAGTGACGACGTCCGATAGCGACGACATGATCGCCGTCGGCCTCGTAGGGTTGCCGGCTTCCGTCACCATCGACGCTGGCGGATCGGTCGACAGCGATATGGTAAATGTCACAGGGTCGGCAAGCGATGATACCGTGGGCGTAGACGGCGGCACGTTGACGTTTGGCGGCGCGACAACGCTGACTCTTTCCAACGCGGAAAACCTCGACGTCTTCACGGACGATGGCAATGACACGGTCAACGTATTGGCATCGTCCAGTGGTCCCGCGAACTTCTCTGTCAACGGAGGAACTCAGTCAGGCGCTGACGTATTGAATGTCGACGCTCAAACGGCTCAGGCCGACGACAGCGGGTCGGTCATCACGTTCAGTGGCAGCAGAAATTCAGTTAACTACTCCGGTTTCGAAACACCGGTCGCCATCACGAACGCGTCACCACGGATCGACAATCAGGTGTTAGCGGTCGACGACGACCAGGCAATCGGATCTTCCGTTGGACGGCCAGTTGCAACGGACGCCGACGACGGAACCAACTTGACGTGGTCAATTCTGAGCGGCCCGGGTTCAGGCGATTTCTCCATCGACAGCATCATGGGAGACATCGCGACCGCCGCTGATCTGGACAATCAAACAACGCCACAATACATGCTGACCGTTCAGGTCGAAGATCCCGGCGGACTGACAGACACGGCGATAATCACAATCAACGTCAACGACCGGACAGCTCCGACGCCGGTGATCAGCTCTTCGGATCCTGACCCGACGAATTCAGCGCTAATTCCGTTCACGATCGATTTTGGCGAGATCGTCAATGATTTTCTGGCCGGTGATGTTTCGATCAGCGGCGGAATGATTATGAACTTTGCCGAAGTCGACGGCACGTTCTCGTTTGATGTCGCTCCCGATGGCGATGGACCGATCACCGTTGACGTGGCTGCTAATGCCGCCGCCGACGCCGCCGGAAACAACAGCGTCGCTGCAGCTCAGTTCACGATCGAAAGCGACCAGACTGTTTCGTTGGATTTCGGCGACGCTCCAGCGAGCTTCGCTACGTTGCTGGTCGATGACGGGCCTCGTCACGTCATCGGATCGCTCTTCCTGGGCAGCGACGTCGATGCCGAAGCCGACGGGCAGCCTGACGCGGCAGCACTCCGCGACGACAACAACAGCACCGGTGGGGGCCCCATTGTCGACGACGAAGACGGGATCACGTTCCTGTCCGCGCTGGGCGTAGGTGCGACTCGCCAGTTCCGTGTCTTTGCCTCGGAAGCCGGTTTCATCGACGCATGGATCGACTTCGACCAGAGCGGAGATTTCAATGCCGGAGAGAATCTCAGTTCCAGTTCGCTGATCATCCTCGATGGCGGATCAGCGAGTAGCTCAGGCAGAGGAGAAATCAGTTCCGGCGGAGGAGAAATCGGCGGAGGATTTGACATCGGAACTGGAATCGCTGTGCCGGCCGGGTTCAGTACCGTCAGTTTCGACATTCCGAGTACGGCGATACCGGGACCAACGATCGCAAGGTTCCGGCTCAGCGGTGCAGGCGGACTGGGACCAACTGGCCCGGCGAGCGACGGTGAAGTGGAAGATTATCTCGTCGAAATTGCGGCGCCACCGGTCGGAAATTCTGATTCGATTGAACCCGCACTTAACGTCGCGGTTGAGGGATTCTTCAACGCGTTTCCAGACGAACTGAACGATCCTGACCCAAACATCGTGGGCGACGAACTGCCTCTTGCTGTGCAGGCGGAAAACGGTGCGACGGCGGAACGCCGCATCGGAGCTCCACCGCTCGATCAAACGGACGCAGCACTCAGGACAGTCATTCAGGCAATCAATGATGCCGTCGACCGACTGGAACAGGATCGCGGTCCCGATGAATACATTCTTGTCGTGGCAACTCACCCTGTCGATTTCCTCCTCGCCGACACGCAGGGACGAACTGTCGGCTTCACACAGGATGCCGGCTCGGTCAACGAGATCGGTGCGGACGCTACGTTTACCGGAGACGGCATTGTTGAGTTGCTGACAATTCGCAACGCAGACGCTGGTGAGTACGGTCTGCAACTGGTGGGAGTTGGTGGAGTCTTCCGTGGCGGGGCGAGCCTGATTACGCCGGTTGGAACTCAAGAGATCACTTTCCAGGGAAGCCTTGCCGACAGCGACGAAGTGCAACTGGCTCTGACCTACCAGGAAGTTCTGACGAGATTCCCGACGCGGACAGATCTGGAGACGGTCGACTTTTCGGAGATCGCCGATTTCGTCGCACAGATCCCGACGATCGACGACAACGCAAAGACATCGGCTGCGGGAGCGACCGAAGCGTTGGCAAGTATCGCCCTCGACCGGCTCGACGCTTCATTGTTCAGCAGGAAAGACGACGAGGAAGCGGCGTTGCAGGCGCTGCTGGAAAGAATCAGCTTAGCCCGCAAGAAACTGGTCGACGCTATCAAGACGTCGCTGGACGAAGACGAGCTGGAGAGTCTGAAACTTGTCTTCGGCGACGACGCGGAGGAGGCTGACAGCGTCGAGGTGCTCGCACGAGTTTTGCTGGAAACGTTAAGCGGCCCGCTCATCTCCGCGCCGCGACAAGTGAAAGATCTTTCCGGAAGGCTGCAACAATTGCTGGAGCAACTACAGGAGCAACGAAAGAACCAGCAGAAGCAACAGGACAACCAGCAGCCGGCGAATTCAAATGAACCCAAGGGAGCCGCGAAGCCCGAAACCGAAGACAAGCGAACCAGCCAACGCTCGCCGGACAGAACGCCGGCGGCGATTGTGAACTCAACATTCATCGTCAGCACAGACGACGTCGCGGCACGCCAAAGAGTGAAGCAGACTGCTGGCTTGCAGAATTCGACAGCCGATTCGGGCACAAGCCGTGAGCAAGTGCGCCGTCCGAAGTTCATTTCACGGACTGACGTGTCGGATGCAGCGGCTCCGGAAAATGCCAATGCCGAATCGTCGAGTGAAACTCGCGGCGACACGTCCGTCGAGTAGGCTGGAACGAACGCCGGCTGTTCCGGGGCCATTGCTCAATGGCCCCAAAGTTGTGAGCCGTACGCGCTAGCGTCGGGCCGAACGTCGCCAAATCGTCGCCAAACTCAGGGCCCGCGGTTAGCGCCGTCGGCTCACTAACCTACAACTCCGGGGCCATTGGGTGTTTGCTCATTCAGCCTGCAGATCGAAGCACGCGGCTTCTTCGCCGTTGCGGACAAACAGGAAACCGTTCCAGACGACGGGATGGTTCCAGGACTTTCCTTCGATCGCCTGGAAGCGGCCCAGCTCGGTGTGTTTCTCCGGTGTCGCTGACACGAAGACAACTTCGCTGCTTTCAGCTTGAACGATCAAAACTTCTCCGCAGAGCAGAATTTGACCGTAGCCATAGCGGCCGCGTTTCCATTCCGGCTTGCCAGTCTTCAGGTCGATGCACGTCAGGATGCCTTCGTCGAGGCCGTACACGTAGTCGCCTTTCCGCACCGGAGCGTTGAACTTGAGCTTCAACCGTTTGGACTCCCAGTCGGATGTGACTTTCCACTTGTCACCTTCGTGTGAAAACCGCAGCCGCGCACTTCCGATTGCGTAGCCGCAGCTGATCACGATGGACGAATCATCGACCAGCGTCGGGATGGCCGCGTTGATCTTCTCGCCATTCTGCCACTTGAAGCCCCACAATTCTTTTCCCGATTCCAGGTCGTGGCCGACTGGCCCGTTGCCTCCGAAAACGATGACCTGTTCCTTGCCGAGCAAAGTCGCCAAAGCGGGAGCCGTGTAGGAAGCGGGATAGTTGCCGGCCGCCCAGATTTGATCGCCAGTTTCTTTGTGATAGGCGATGACGCTGTGGTCGTCCTTGCCGCCCGGGTTAACGATGACTTTGTCTCCGACGACCAGAGGAGATCCGGACATTGCCCATTTCAGATTCTTTGCGTCCGCATCTTTAAGGATGTTGGTCGCCCAGACTTTCTCACCGGACAACGCGTTCAGACAGTTGAGCTGCCCTTTCCCTCCCAACGAATAGAGCAACTGACCGTCGACAGTCGGCGTTGCTCTCGGACCGGGCCCGCCGAGCGCTTCTTCGAAGCGGGCCAGGTCCTCGTGAACCCAGATCTGATCGCCGGTCGCCGCGTCGTAAGCGACCACGCATTCCTGATCGCCACGCTGCTCCTGCGTAAACAGGTACGCCGTTCTTTGGGGTGGTTCATCCGGGTTGACCGACGGCAGGATCGCTTCCGCAATGGAGAATGACGACCAGCCTTCGCCGACCGCGTGCCGCCAAACCTCTTTCGGAGTCACCGACCAATCGACGTCCGTTGGAATGTCGCGAACGACTCCGTCTCGAGCCGGTCCGCGATATTCGGGCCAATCCTGCTCATCGGCCATGGCCCATTC
>Ga0316208_1001854_pt1 | contig 18629 bp, 18 predicted proteins | sample 3monopyrite_MG_FD_204944 | JGI IMG/M metagenome (GOLD analysis project Ga0316208, IMG submission 204944) | Microbial mat bacterial communities from mineral coupon in-situ incubated in ocean water Damariscotta River, Maine, United States -... | ecosystem: Environmental > Aquatic > Marine >...
ACTCTCCGACGCGATCTGCACCCTCTCGTGGGCAGCAACCCACCCAGACATCCCCCTCCTCATCGACCCCATCCGCTGGCTCACCCCCTCAATGATGCCCGACCTCACCGACCACCTCATCCGCTCCACCAGTCTCTGCCAAGAACTCCCCAACATCTGGGGCGTGCTCATCGGCTCGACCCCAATCGACCCCGATGGCCTCATCACCCCCGAACTGATCGACCAAACCATCCGAACGATTCCAACCACCCGGACGATCGAGTGCAAATGAGCATCTGAATCGTCTACAATCCGATCATGACCACCTCTGAAAAACAAGCCATTGACCACCCAACCTTCGCCCTCGTCAAAGCCACCTTTCCGAGCAGCACCTTCCAAGCCACCCAGTTCCGCGATCAACCCACCCTCATCGTCGAGCCGAGCGATCTTCACAAGGTTATGAGTTTCCTCAAAAACGATGAGAACTGCTGCTACGACTTCTGCTCTGATGTGACGGGTGTCGACTACCTCGACTACCCCGCCAAGACGCAAGGCCGCTTCGCCGTCATCTACAACCTCTGCTCCTACAGCCGCACCGATCGGTTCTTTGTCAAAGTCTTCCTTGATCCATCACTGCACACCGATGGCATCGAAAACGACCCAGCCCTCGTCGTCGATTCCGTCTGCGATCTTTGGCCGGGCGTCGAATGGCCCGAACGCGAAGTCTTCGACATGTTCGGCATCCGCTTCACCAACCACCCCGACCTCCGCCGAATCCTCCTCTGGGAAGACTACCCCGCCCACCCCTTGCGCAAAGACTACCCCCTCCGAGGCCGAGGCGAACGCGAAGACTACCGCATCGTCGACCGCACAAGCTCATAACCCCCCAAGGTAAAGCCCCCCTCTTCGGCGCCCCCCTTCGACCGTCTTCGGCGAAGGAGGTCTTGGTAGAACAAAGATTGTTGTGTAAAGCGTGCTCCGCCGAAGACGGTCGAAGCACGGCACCCCTACCCACCAAAATAAAGATTACGCCGAGATATAAAGTCCTTTGGCTTTGAGCAAATGCGCAATTGCATCGCGTGCTGCGCCTCGGCCGCCTTTGCGAACCGTCACGAAATCCGCCGCTTCGATCGCCTCCGGCTCCGCGTCCGCCACCGCCATCGGCAAACCCACCCGCTCCATCGCCACAAGATCAGGCCAATCGTCCGCGAGATACGCGATCTTGGACGCTTTGATACCAGTCTTTTTGATGATGACATCGAGGGCCGCGGATTTATCGCGGGACCCCTGGATGATCAAATTCGGGTCAATTTTCAGCGACGCAAGCCGGTGCTTGAGGGCCTCACCACTCCGCCCGGTGATGATCGCGATCTTGAACCCCGCATCGAGCCAGAGCCGCATCCCAAACCCATCGCGGACACTGAATCGTTTGGTTTCGGAGCCGTCGTCATTGATGTTGATGGTGCCATCGGTGAGCACGCCATCGACATCGAAGATAATCAGTTCGATACTGGCTGGATCATGCGCATTCATGACGGCTCCCGCACAAGTTTCATCGCAATCAAATCCTGCACATCCAGCAGCCCCATCGGCTTGCAGTTGCTGTCCACGATCGGGATCTCATCGGCCCGGTACTCCCGAAACATCGCCACCGCATCGCTGGCCTTTGCATCACCCCCCAAGCACCGAGGATCACGCGACATCGCCTCGCCCATTGGGTTGCCGAGATCATCCGGGTTATTCAGAATCAATCGTCGCAAATCCGAGTCGGTAAAGATTCCGGTCAGTTTCCCGCTCGAATCCGTCACCAACAACGCGCCCGGGCGACGCACGACCTTCGACGCTTCGTCGAGTGCATCACGCACCGAATCCGTTTCATTGGCAATCGGCAGATTCTCCCCGGCCTTGAACCGCACCAACTCCATCACAGGCCGAAGCAATGATCCAAGTTGCCCACCCGGATGCCTCGCGCGAAAATCTTCATGCGAAAACGATCGACGACGAGCTACCGCGAGCGCAATCGCATCACCAATGGCCAGTGCCGCCGTTGTTGAAGTTGTCGGCGCGAGGTACTCCCCATCACCCGCCTCCCCCACCACCCCAACACTCAACACCACCGTCGCCAATCGTGCAAGCGCAGACCACGGCGATCCATCAACCACGCCCCGTGTAATGGCAATGATCGGAAGTTTGTCTTGACGAAGAATCGCCGCGAGGTTGACCAACTCCTCAGTCTCCCCGGAATGGCTCAGGCAGATGACAACATCTTTGGATTGGAAACGCCCCAGATCCCCATGGGCGGCCTCGGTCGGGTGGACCGAATGGGACGGGATTCCAAGCGATGCGAGCGTCGCCGAGATTTTGGACCCAATGTAGCCACTTTTGCCAAGACCGGAAACCACCACCGTACCCCCGTTCTGCGCACACTTAACGATCAGGTCAACCGCCTCGACATACCCCTCATCGACCCTCGCCGCGATCCGGGCGATTGCCTCGGCCTCGTGATTGAGAGCCCGCGTCATAAACGCCCGTTCTTTGTCAGTCTCTTGCTTGCTGTGGGGACTCATAGCCAACAATAGGATACAAGAGCAACGAGAACCCCCCAATCCCGCTACACTACCCCCATGAGCGATTTCTACCGCGTACAACTCGACGCTTTCGAAGGGCCAATGGACCTTTTACTCTACCTCATCCGCAAACACGAAGTCGATCTCCACAACATCCCCATCTCAACCATCACCGACCAATACCTCGGCTTCCTCGATCAACTCGACGCCATCGACATCGACATCGCAGGCGAGTTCCTCGTCACCGCCGCGACGCTCATGGAACTCAAATCCCGGATGCTCGCCGCGTCCTTGGATCAATCCAATGATCCAGACGAGGACCGCCCGTCTGATCCCGAAGCAGACCCCCGCGCCGAACTCGTCGCCCAGTTGCTCGCGTACAAAAAATACCGCGACGCCGCGAGCATGCTCAGCGATCGCAAAGAAGACTGGGAACGCAGAGCCCCCGTCCACAGCGCGGCCATCGACGACGAATCCGTGCGAGCCGCGATGGACGACATGGGCGAACTGGAAATCGAAGATCTCGACCTAAGCGATCTGGTCAACGCTTTCCGCCTGATCGTCGAGAGTGTGGACTTCTCCCGTATCGGCGAACACGAAGTCAAGTCCGACGACACCCCCATCGAGGTCTACGCCAGCGACATCGTTGATGTCCTCAACACATCAATCTCAACAAAGACACCCACCACCCTCCGCACCCTCATCACCAACAAACCCCGCCAACAAATGGTCGGCCTCTTTCTGGCGTTGCTGGTCTTGGTCCGCGACCAGCGGGTCCTGATCAACATGGAAGGCGACGAGCCGATGATTGGTCTGAATCCGGATTACGACCCTGCTTCTGATCCGGTGTCACCTGACAGCACCGATCAACCCATCGCTGACTTTGTATAACTCAACGAACTGGCCAATCCTGCGCCCGCCGCGCACAGAATTGTAGGTCCGAGCGCATTACACGCTCATCAACTTCTCCCACCCCCCCCGATACAAGCCAAGCACCACCGGCACGAGAAGGATTTCGTCCGGCGAAAAGCTTGCAATGAAACCGAGTACGGAGACTCGACATGCCGGATCTGTTTTCAATCGCGCGAACCAATCGCACACCCCCTACCCAACCCCTGACCCAAGCCCCCCCCGCCGCGATGAACCGCGAGCAAGTTGTTGAGGAGATCATCAGCGTCAACACATCGGCAACCGCAGAGTTTCTTGCCCAGTTCGATGACGAACTCCTCAGCAAATACCTCGATCACCTCCGCTTCACCGCCCAGCCCCGCTGTGGGAGAACCGCCTGGGATCGCCCCGGCGATGCCCCCGCGATCATGGTCCGAAGGCGTGTTGTTTGATCCATCTCCGGAATTAGCATTCAAAATCAAGTATCGGCGGGCCTGTGGTGGGGCTCGCCGGACTTGATTTTTATTCATCCCGTTTCAAGTCCCAATCCCGACCCGTCCGATAAAGGCAGTTATCAGACACTGGACAATCGTTCGGGCTGATTGCGACGGGTCCACGGAGGGACCCACCACCACAGACGGATCGAGCCGGGCGGAGCCCGTCGGCCCAACAGACCACATGAATCCCCTCATACGAAGGGGAGTGAACGGAGTCCACTCCATGTACAACATGCCGAATCTGCAAACAGCCACACAATCCATCCGTCCAGTCCTCCTCGTTGCCCTCGCAGGCACCATGCTCACCCTCCCCGCATGCGCCAAGCGTGTCGGCTTCTGGGATCGCACCAAACAACACCAGGTTGAGCAACAAAACGCCCAGCAGCAGGCCCAACAACAAGCCCAGTCCAACCACAACACACGCTCCAACGCCTACTTCACTCCAGAACATGTCGACACCGGCTCGACTGTCCAAAACACCGCCCAGTCCGCCAACACCACACCATCACAGCCCGCCGTCCAACCAGCCCCACCACTCGATTCGGGCAGCTTCGCAACCACCACACCATCAACCACCGGGCTCGGATCAAACACCACCGCTGCGATCACCACCCCCTCACACACCACCCCCTCGATCACCACCAGCGCCACTCCCGAAACACTGGTCACCGACCAACCCATCACCTCGGCGGCCCCAGACCCCTACGCCCCCATCCCACAACCCAAAGCAAACTCCGTCGCAGGCGGCGACCTCAGCGCCTGGATCTATTCCAACGCCATGGGCATCGAACTCCCCACCGAATCGGCGACCCCAGCAACACGCGCCACCGTCAATGTCCGTAAAATCACCGACGCCTACGCAGGTTCAGACTTTGATCCCATCGTCACCCCCGATGGCCGTGACTTGATCTATGCATCGACACAGCACCGTCCTACCGCTGACATCTACACCAAATCCATCCGCGGAGCCGTCGTCACCCGATTGACCGACGATCCCGCTCAGGATGTCATGCCTTCGATCAGCCCCGACGGCTCAACCATCGCCTTTGCCACCGACCGCAACGGCTCATGGGACATCTTCCTCATGCCCGTCGAAGGCGGAAACAAAGTCCAAATCACCAATGAATCGGCACACGACCTCCACCCCTCATGGTCACCCGATGGCACCAAGCTCGTCTTCTCTCGTCTGGGCCAACAAACCGGACGATGGGAAATGTGGGTCACCGATGTCGCCTCCGACCACGGCGCCCAGTTCATCGGATTCGGGCTCTTCCCAGAATGGAGCCCAGTGGCTGGCGGCGGAGTCGACGGAGCCGACCAAATCCTCTTCCAACGCTCCCGCGAGCGGGGCGACCGGGCATTCTCCATCTGGACCCTCGATTACACCCCGAACCCAGGCACCGCAGGCCGCGAAACCGAGATCGCTTCGGGTGCCGATCAAGCATTGATCAATCCAACCTGGTCACCCGATGGACAGTTCGTCTGCTTCGCAGCCGTGCCCTATTCCCAATCATGGGTCAACTCAACCACCGCTCGCCCGGACATGTCCACCATCTGGATGGTTTCGGTCAATGGCACCAACAAAGTCAAACTCACCGATGGCACCTCCGTCGACCTCATGCCCGCATGGGGACACGACAACCAAATCTTCTTCGTCTCCAATATGGACGGCCAAGATCATCTCTGGTCTATGGAACTCTCACCTGCCGTCCGGGCAGCGAGCTTGAGAAACCCAGAGTTTGAATCCACATTCGCCAATGTCCAAACCGACAAGCCAACTCCAGGCGAATAAACAACTTATCCACCCACCCGGCGGTCGCGTCCAAAGGCGCGACCTTGCCGTTTACCGCCCCCCCCAAAGTGAAGATCATAGCATCTTTGAGTTCAGGGCTTGAAGTTTGCTTCTCCCAGCCGATCTCAAACCAACCGATTTCAAAGTAGTTTGATCCGATCTTCAGGTTCCGGGGCACCAAGTGACGAAGTACAGATGTGAGCAGGCATGGAGGCCTGCTCGAGATTCGGCAAGGACGCCATGACAAGTGCACAAACCATGCTTGCTCTTCTGCTCTCTGGAGTCCTCATCGGACTCTTCGGGTGCCGAACGATCGACCCACGCGACCGCCTGGATATCCCAGGGCTCATCGTGGCCCCCTACGACACCACTCAAGGTGATGTCCTCTGGGCGGTCATACCACCGGCCAACGAATCTGGTGTCTCTAGCGTCCGAGAGGACCAAATCGGTGACCACATCGTCGCAACAGTCCAAGGCATCCGAGGCGTTCGATGCCTCCCGATCAACCGCACGCTCGCAGCGATGCGGGCTCTCGGGATTCATCAGATCACCTCGACGAATGAAGCCATCGCCCTGGCCAATGCGCTGGGTGTCGATGGCATCATCGCCGGCTCCATCACTGCTTATGACCCATACGACCCACCAACCCTCGGGCTTGCGTTGGCGTTGTATTCCAGACCCGGTGCCATGAAACGAGGGCCTAAGACCGATCTGGACCCTCGATCCTTGTCAATGGCGTATACCGATTTCGGCAAGTTCGACGGCTCCCGGTTCGCTGGAGATCCCGTCAACTCCGTATCCCAGCACCTCGATGCCCGTGACCACGCTGTGCTGATGGACCTCAAACGGTACGCTCAAGGCCGATCAGATCCCAACAGCGCCATGCGTTGGAGAATCTACACCGCAAGCATGGATTTGTACACACAGTTTGTTGCCCACCATACGGTCGGGAGATTGATCGACGAGGAATGGCTCCGATACGCCAGGACTCGGTAATCTCCCTCTCCCCGGTGAGCACCCCGATCATCTGATCGGGAGCCCCAGGGATTGAGTGATGAATCAAAGGCCACGCAGCGAAAACACCCACAACAGAAACTCGACCAATCAAGGTCCGCATAACACGCCACAGAACTCCACCAAGGATTTAGGTGCCGAGATGGTGTGCGTCACGCTCCAACGCCCTCCCCACTTCTGGCGATTTGCCTGTGCCGCTGGGGATTCTCGGGATTTACTCGAAACCCTTGCCGATCTAGCGGACACCGAAGAATCCCCGTTGACTTGGGACGATGCCGAGTTGATCGCATCTCAAATACTTCTCCATCATGATGGTGATCGGACTCAAGCGGACCCAAAACACGCCCGATAGAAAACTCAGAGACAGATTTAGAGCCCGCAAAGGGCACCAGTCCCACGCCCCGACCCGACCTTGCGTCCATATATGTTTGGAGAATCACGGATGACAACCCTCCCCATCACCCAGAGCTTTGCCAGCTACCTCACCGACGAACGCCACTTCAGCCCATACACCGCTCGTTGCTATGGTGCCGATTTGCGCCAGTTCATCGAGTATCTGGTGGATGAAGCAGGCCTAGCCATCGACCAAGCCAACGAAGAACTCGCCTTCAAAGCCCGCACAGATTCCGGCGCCCTCCCAATGGTCAAAGGTCCGACCCACACCCAAACAATCTGCGAGGCAGACGCCGACCTCATCCGCGCCTACCTCGGTTTCCTAGGCGAACAAAACTACTCCCCTGCAACCATGGCCCGAAAAATCGCGACCCTCCGTTCCTTCTACAAATGGGCGCACCGCAATGAGTTTGCCGTCAACAATCCAATGACCCTCATACGCACCCCACGCCAGTCCAAGCGACTCCCCAAAGCGATCACAGTCGAACAAGTCGAACGCTTGCTCAGTGCCCCAAACGACCACGATGTACTCGGCCGCCGCGACCGCGCGATGCTCGAAACGCTCTACTCCACTGGTATCCGCGTCTCAGAACTCGTGGGAATCAACTACAACGACATGGACATCGAGAACGAAGCCATGCATGTCCGGGGCAAAGGCCGCAAAGAACGCATCGTTCCATTGGGCTCGCACGCAATCCGCGCCATCACCAAATACACCGAACTCCTGTCGGCTGATCCAAAGTTCGGTCCGATCTGGGCCAACCGAGCCAACGGCGAAACACCACTGCCACTGTTCCTCAACAAACACGGCAATGGACTCTCCTCCCGATCAGTCCGCAGAAAGCTCGACAAATACCTCCGAATCGTCGGGCTTGATTCAACCATCTCCCCGCACACCCTCCGCCACTCCTTTGCAACCCACCTGCTCGAAAACGGAGCCGACCTCCGCTCAGTCCAAGAACTCCTCGGGCACCAATCCCTCTCAACCACACAGGTCTACACACACCTCTCCACCGAACGAGTCGAAGAAGTCTACAACCAAGCCCACCCCCGCTCCGAAGCCGGCTAACCCCTCACCCCTCCACCCTCCATAGTGAAGATCACGGCTTCGCCAATGGGTCATTGAGCATTCTGATGTACTACCCCGCCCCGCCGAGTGCCTTGAGCAACTGGCGGGGTGTTTGGTTATGCACAGGCAGAATCACATCGGGCGTGATTTCAACCAAAGGGATCAGAACAAACGCCCGCTCGTGTAATCGCGGATGAGGCACCACCAGCCCCGGCTCGTCAATCACTTGATTGCCAAACACAATCAAATCCAGATCCAAAGTCCGAGGCCCCCACCGCTGCTCAATGGACCGATCACGCCCATAAGCCGACTCGATCCCAAGCAACCCGTCGAGCAACGCCCGGGCACCCAGCTCGGTCTGCACATGGATCATGCCATTGATATAGGAGTCCTGTTCAATGTCCCCGACCGGGGCCGTTTCGATCAGTGTTGACTGCGAGCACAGCGTCGTGGAATCCAAAAACCCAATCGCTTGGATCGCGCTGAGGATCGTCCCATGGCGATCCCCCAGATTCGATCCGACCGCAATGTAGGCATCAACACACACCAGCCACTCAAGGCCACCCGATCTATCGAATCCAGCATCTTTCGACAAGAAACCTCCAAAAAAGAAGCCCGTCATACAAACGGGCTCTGAGGAGAGATCATGATTGAACTCCCTCTCTCACAATCAGAGAACGAACCTTATTTCATCGGCTCAAGTTCACGCATCCGGTGCTGCATCTGGGCTTTGAGCCGAGCCAAAATCGAAGAGTGCATCTGCGACACACGCGATTCGGACAGATCAAGCGTCGTGCCAATCTCTTTCATCGTCATGCCCTCGTAGTAGTACAGGATCACAATCAGCCGTTCTGCACGGGTCAGCCCCTTGGTCATCAGGTCCTTGAGGTCGTTCCGCTGGATCACCTTGACCGGCGCGACCTGCGTGTTGTCACGGATGACATCAATCTCGCGGAGTTCACGCGATCCATCGGACTGGTAGCATTTCCGAGTAATCGAAGTCACCGAAACCGCACTGGAATCTCGCTTGAGTTTGATAAACTCGTCCGCGTCGACTTCCAGTTTCTCTGAAATCTCGTTATCGGTCGCTTTGCGCCCAATCGCCATCTCAATCTGCTGGCGGGCACCCTCGACCTTTGAGGTCCGGTGCCGAACCAAGCGGGGCACCCAGTCCATCGAACGGAGCTCATCAAGAATCGCTCCCCGGATACGCGGAGCGCAGTAGGTTTCGAACTTGACCCCACGCTCTGTATCAAACGCCGAGATCGCATCCATAAGCCCAAAGAGTCCGGCACTCATAAGATCTTCAATATCAACTTCATCGGGCAATCTCTGGTAGATACGCTCAGCGTTGTAGCGAACGAGGTGAAGGTACTTTTCGACCAAGAAGTTCCGAAGATCTTCGGTGTAGTCTTCTTTGTACATCACCCAGATATCTGCCATATCAATGTCATCAAAGCGCGTGGCAAGACCCGAGGGGGTCGCGTGGCGTGCGCTTGCACGGGAAGACATTCGTGTTCTTGTACGGATAGCCGTCATTGGTCGACTCCTTGACCCTTAGACCGAGTGTTCGGTAGCCCCGCGTCTGACACTATGTCCGATAGTGTGCAGCTTTGGGAGCACCATGAATTTGGGCAGTCCTTGCCCTGTGCCCTGAGTATATCAAATCCTCTGAACGCTTGTGGTAGCGTTTCAATAGTTTTTTCTGAACTTTTTTCATTTCTAGAGACCATCACGCCGCCTTTTTCATCCGATCCCGCAGTGCCTCGTCCTCAGCCCGCTCCTGATACAACCGTTGAAGCTGATCAGGAAGTACAGGCATCGGGCGATCTGTCTTGTACTTCTCCAAGTATTCACGCACGCAAACCTCTCCCACAGCCCCGATGATCCGCCCTACAACCGCACAAATGGCCATTGCGAGCAATGCCCGGAGCACAATCGTCACCCCGGTGTTCCCTGCAATGAGCCCTACCATGAGAGCCGTGAAAAATCCCATCAACCCAAGAACACTCGAAATCACCCGCGCCGGGACATCGGGTTTGACATCGCCGTTGGCATTTGGTAAATCAGCAACAATTTCAACATCACTCACCGGCAACTCCGATCCACAATCCATTCACATCAAGACCACGATTCACACCCAAAACACGCAAATAATGCGCACGCAGGTCAATCATTCATCAAGACGCAAGAACCGCGCCAACCAGTCCATACCATCGGTTGATCGATCACTTGGGTTTATCAGTGTTTATCGGCGGGCAAAGAATCGTTGTTTGGTTGCCGCCGCGGTGGCTCGGCCTTCGATCCCCGCCCATTCGGTCAGTGACGCTGCCAACCGGGTCATGTCACGACCTGCTGGGCTCTTTGGGGTCTCGATCATATAAGGCGACCTCGCCTTGACTGCCTTGACCACCCTCTTGTCCGAACGAATGTACCCCAACATCGGAATCTGGTACCCAAGGAACCGATCGCAAACCCCCGCCATCCGCGAGTACACCTGGTTGGCTTCCTTTTCATTGATTGCCTGGTTGACAATGATGGCGAGTTTCGGGCGTTCGTGCAGTTGCTCACCGGCTCCGTCGGCCCCCATGATGAGCACCTTGATCAACGCATACGCATCGGCCACGCTGGTTGGTTCGGGGGTGACGACAATCAACCCCAGATCGGCCGCCTGTATAAAGGTTGTCACCGAATCCCCAAGACCGGCACTGGTGTCGATCAACACCACATCATTGCCCTGCTGCAAATCTTCAAGCCGATGCAGCAATGTCGCCCGTTCGTGCTGATCGAGTTCCCCGACCCGTCCAATACCCACCGAACCAGGAATCAACCGAAATCCCCCTGGTGCATCAATCGCCAAATCTTCCAACGATGCCGGCTCTTGCCCATCAACCACGGCTTCGAGTCGGGCTTTGGGCATCAACCCACACAACACATCCGCATTGGCCAACCCCAAATCCGCATCAAGCAGCACCGCCCGACGGTTCTGACGAGCAAACGCGATCGAGAGATTCACCGAAGTCGTGGTCTTGCCGACCCCGCCTTTGCCTGAGGCAATCGCGATCACCGGAATCCGTCGAACCGGAGGCGTCCATCCTTCCGGCTGAGATTGAGAATTTTCACCCAACACTTCATCGCGTTCAAACCGCGACACCAACTGCCGAAGGCGCGATGCCTGATCATCCTGCTTCAATGGATCATCACCCGTATTTGGGGGGTTCGAAGATGAACGGCCTGATGCGGAAACAATCTGAGTCATCAATAAACCTCATTACAAATCATACTGGGCACATTCTGATCAACCCGATCTAGATTGGAGCTAGACCAATATTCTAGAGAGGGATAATCCCCAATGGTAGACCCTTACATCCCCGAAGCCACTCCAGGAATAACAGCCGACGGCCCATCGAGCACCGCACGAGCCAAGCGATCTGCCCGCGCTGAAAGTATGTCCTCAGGCACTTCCTGACCCACGGTCACAAAGCTCAATGGCAATCCGATCCGATCACCCATCCCCGCGATCATCCCCGTCGTCACGGCCTCATCAATCTTGGTCAAAATACACCGATCAGGACCCAAAGGCATAAACCGCTCGGCGGTCTTGCGGAGCACATTGTCTCCAACTGTTGACGACAACACGAGATGCGTTTCGTCGGGCTGGGCTGATTTGATCAACTCGCTGAGTTCATCGAGCCGAGCGTGGTTATTCTGGGATCGACCGGCGGTGTCTATCACCACCAAATCGATATCATTGAGCGAATCGATCAAAGATGCCATCTCCTCGGGAGAGTTGGCGATCCGGAGTTCAAGCCCGATGATCGAGGCGTAGGTTTTGAGCTGCTCGACTGCTGCTATCCGGTAGGTATCAGAGGTAATCAACGCAACGCGCTTTCCATGCCGAAGTTTGGCCGTCGCGGCGAGCTTGGCAACCGTGGTCGTCTTGCCCACCCCCGTCGGCCCAATCAACGCCAACACCCGAGGCCGATGCCCGGGGCCGGTGTCTGATGAAGATGCCGTCAGGAGTGAATCCGAAACCGTTTGGATCGAAGATTCAATCTCCCGCAACAACGCATGACGGACAACCGATGCGTCATTGAGTTCATCGGTATCAAGCCGATCACGCACCGCACCGACAAACCGATCCGCCAGTTCCACAGTCACATCATTGTCGATCATCCCCGTATACAACGCATGGAGCGGGGCCGACATTTCAACCGGGGGGAGTACAGCGTCTGGACTGGTCTTATTGACCGCGACAGCGGTTCGCCGGGTGGTATCGAGCACCTGCCCCATCATCTTCTGAAGGGTATGAATCTGGGATTGGAGTGTTTGGGTTTCTTCTGATTGCGGGGCTGGTTTGCCAACTGTTTCAACAATGGGTTCGACAACTGGTTCTGCAGCTGGCTCAGTTGAAATCCAGGCATCGGATTCGATGGGACCAGCAACTTCCGTTGGTATCTTGACCGATTCATCAAACGGAGTCATCGCCATCTCAAAGACCGGCACATTGCCCTCTGGCAGGAAGGACTCTGGAGTGTTGGCGGGCATAGCCGTGCTTGGCGCAACGGCATGTTCTGATTTGGCAACGGATTGTTCGATGTTTGATTGTTCAAACTCTTCGACCTGCCCAATCGTTTTGAAGGTCGTCACTTCAAATCCATCGCTGCTCGACGGACGAACTGTTGAAACAGACGGCTCCTGCGTCTCAACATCTTGATCTCGATCCAAACGATCCCGGCCCAGCCGTTGTCGGATCATCGACTCGGCATCTCCCATCAATCCTTGAAGCAAGGCCGCCCGATCGTCGATGGGGGCTTCATCCTGAGGTAAATCTTGGAGAGCCGGGGCATCTGTTTGTTGAGCGAGGGCTTGGACAAGAGGTTGACCAATTGGTTGGGAAACCCGGCTCCGCTGAACCACAATCTCGGGCATCGGTTCTTCGACCGGCTCTGTCCGTTGAGTCGCCGGGGTGGATCGCTTGACCCGTCTGGTCTTTCGGGATGATTTTGGTTGAGGCGACGACGCGGTGATCTCCACCATCGGCTTGCCACCGAGCCCAAGCCATGAGCCGGTGCGGTAGGAACGGGTGTGGAGAATCATGGCATCGGCTCCGAGTTCCTTGCGGACTTGGGCGAGTGCTTGGGCCATGGTCGATGCGGTGTAGGTCTTGAGTTTCATGGTTCAGCCGTCCTGGCAAGTGTATGTGCATGTGGGGATGTGGAGAACTGGGCAACTGTAATGTACCGTCCCAGCACGCCTTTGACCACCTACCGACAAGTTGTCCACAATCGATCACGCAACCCCGGCAGGAATTCCAGCCCCTTCGCCTTGCACGGGGACTGACCCACTCTTCTGCTCGCCCATTGGTCCAACCAAACCAACGGACTCCACTTCGATCCCCGTCACGACCTCGTTGTATCCCAACACCGCAACCCCCGGAATGTGGGGTTCGAGTATCTGCCACATCGCATTGCGGACCTGAGGCGACGCAATCACCACCGGCAATCGACCCTGAGCCATCACCCCACCGAGTTCATTGCTCACCATCGTGGCAATATCACGGGCAACCCGAGCCGGGACATTGAGCACCGTGCCAGCGGCTCCTCGGTCGATGTAGGCGTTGACCTGATCTTCGAGCCGAGGATCAAGCGTCACGCACACCATGGTGAGTTTCCCATGTTCATCGGCATCGGCATAGAGCGAGCAGATCGTCCGACGAAGTGAGTTGCGGGCGTATTCGACCAGCACATCGAGGTCCTTGGTCTTGGTGCCCCAGTCGGCAAGGGTTTCGAGAATGGTTTCAATATCCCGCACAGGCACCCGCTCACGCAGCAACGACTGGAGCACCTTCTGCAACTCGCCCACCTTGATAACTCCTGGCACCGCATCTTCGACCAGTTTGGAGGCCTTCTCTTTGAGACCCTCGAGCAGATTGCTGACTTCCTCGCGGGTCAACAACTCGTCGGCGTAGGTCTTGACCAACTCAGTGATGTGTGTCGCAAGCACGCTCGTTGGATCCACCACCGTGTAGTTCATGCTCTCGGCACGGCTACGGATACCCGGATCAATCCAGCACGCTTGGAGTCCAAACGCGGGCTCAATCGTATGGTTCCCGTCAATCTTCCCCGTCACCAAGCCCGAATCCATCGCCAGCAATCGTCCCGGCTCAACATGACCCGATGCGACCATGTTCCCACGAATCTTGACGCGGTACTCATTGGGCGGAAGCTGCATGTTGTCACGAATCCGCACCGGAGGCATCACCAGCCCAAGTTCGACAGCCAACTGACGACGAACCGCACTGATCCGATCAAGCAAATCTCCGCCCTGATGGGTATCAATCAAAGGCACCAGCCCATAGCCAACCTCAAGTTCCAGTACATCAACCTTGAGCAGATCTTCAACCTGTGGCGGCTCTGGCGCAACCTGGGCCGCTTGGGCCTGGGCGTCCTCGCGTTCCTGAACTACTTTATCCTTTGCTGACCGGATCAATATCCATGACAGCACACCCAACGAAATCGAAATCGTCAACAACGGTACCGTCGGCAACGGTGAAAATGCAAGGAACCCAAGGAAAACACTGGTGATGATCAAACCCTTGGGCTGAGCGATCAACTGCCCGGTGATCTCAGTCCCCAGATTCCCCTTGTCTCCTGATCGCGTCACGATCAACGCGGCGGCCATCGAGATGATAAAGCTCGGAATCTGACTGGTCAGCCCGTCGCCGATGGTCAGCTTGGTGAAAATTTCCGCGGTCTGCCCGGCTGGCCATCCCTTGTCCATTGTGCCCACGGCAAAGCCACCCGCGATATTGATCAGCGTGATGATGATCCCAGCGATCGCGTCGCCTTTGACAAACTTGGAAGCACCGTCCATCGCACCGTAAAAGTCCGCTTCGCGTCCGATCTCGTCTCGCCGTGTGCGGGCTTGATCTTCGGTAATCATTCCATTGGAAAGTTCCGCATCGATGGCCATCTGCTTACCCGGCATCGCGTCGAGTGTGAATCGAGCAGCGACCTCAGCGATCCGCCCCGCACCCTTGGTGATGACCATGAACTGCACGATCATCAGGATCGAGAAGATAATCACGCCGACAAACAATGAGTCACCCGCGACAAACGATCCGAACGCGGAGATGACCTTCCCGGCAACACCGATGGCTTCTTGAGGTGTCGAGGCATCCGCGGTCAGAATCAAACGAGTCGATGCGATGTTGAGCACAAGCCGGAGCAGCGTGGTCGCCAGCAGCAACGACGGGAACACCGAAAACTCCAGCGCCTTATGCATATAGAGCGTTGTCAGTAGGATGATGACCGCAAGCGAAATGTTGAATGAGATCAGGATATCCAGAGCCGCTGGCGGCAACGGAAGCAAGATCACCGACAGCATCAATACAAACCCAATCGGCACAATCAATCCCCGGTACTGACCGATCCGGTTGACCCACGCGGGGAGGACTGAGTTGGACGCTTCTTTTGCCATGCTCGCTTTCTATACCCCTTTAGACCGGTTCCATGTGTTCTGACTGCTTCATGTTTTTCATGTGACCCTCGGCCTTGCCTTCGAGCCGGTACACATACGCGAGCAACTCAGCAACCGCCTCGTAATGCTCGGCTGAAATCTCTTGACCCGCCTTCACACCCCAATACAACGCCCGCGCCAAAGGCGGCCTTTCAACAATCGGAATCTTGTGGGTTCGCGCGATCTGCCGAATCCGCAACGCCATGAGATCGGCCCCTTTGACCGTCACCTTCGGGGCGCCCATCCCGTCTGATTCATATTTGATCGCGACCGAAAAATGTGTGGGGTTGGTGACGATGACATCGGCCTGGGGGACTTGATGGGCCATCTGCTGCATGACAATCTCGCGAGCCATCTGCATCCGCTTGCCCTTGAGTTGTGGATCGCCTTCCATCGTTCGGCGTTCATCCTTGACCTGCTGCTTGGTCATGCGGTTGTCCTGGGTGTGTTGCCAGCGTTGGAAAATATAGTCGATCACCGCAAGCATCAACAGGATGATGATCAGGATAAACGCAATGGTGATGATCATTCTCAGGATCGCGGTCGTCGCCATCACCGCAGTGAGCATCGGGAGCGTTGAGATGGTGTCAATCTGTGACCGAATCACGAGGATCGACACAAGAATCAGGAGCGTCAGTTTGAGTGTATTGATAATCGCTTTGGCGAGCCCTTTCTTCCCATAGATCCGCTTGATCCCACCAAGCGGAGAGAGCTTGGAGAACTTGGGCTGGATCGGATCGGCGCTGATCAGGAACCCCACCTGCATGAACTGTGAGCCGTACGCGATCACCATCACGATCAACAACACCGGGAGCATGACCCGCATGACTTCATAAATCGCGACCGTGGATGTCGCCTGGATTGAGGCCGTGGAGAGTTGATCGACGCTGATATTTCCCCCGAGCATGGTTCTGAGCATCCGCTGGAACATGTCCCCGATCATGGGTGCCAGGATCATGAGTGCGATCACCCCGCCGAGCATCAGCACCGCACCGGATAAATCCTGGCTCTTGGGAACCTGCCCCTTCTCACGCGCGGATTGCAACGCCTTTGGGGTTGGTGCTTCGGTGCGTTCTCCCATGTCGTCCATCAGCCACCCCCTCCTGCCGCTGCACGAGCATGCGCCGAATCGGTCGCTAAACTCTGAATCCAGAGCGATAACCCATCCATCACCCGATCAATCTCCTCAGCGGCCACATCCCCCATCACATGGATCATCAGCATTAACAAAATCAAACCCGTCAGAATCTGAATCGCAAAGCCGATGCTCATGATGTTGACCTGAGGCATCGTCTTCATGACGAGTCCCATCGCCACCTGCGACATCGACACCGCCGCGATCACCGGCGACGCTACACGGATCGCGAGTTCAAATCCAGAAGTCACCACATCCACAAACATCGTCAATGGTACATCCCCAGCGGTGAACATCCCGATTGGTGCTGTATGGAACGACTCTGCAAGCTGCAAAAACAACAACTCCATCCCCCCGAGCCCGATGAACACGAAGACCGACATAAAGAACAGCAACAACCCAATCACCGAACCGTTCGAATCCAACTCAGGATTGAACGATTCAGCAAGCGACAAGCCCACCTGATAGCCCATCACAAACCCACCCATCTGCATCGCATACAACGGCATCGCAGCGATCAACCCGATCGAAATCCCAATCAACAACTCTGCAAACAACAATGGAATCAACTGAATCGCGTCAATACTCACCATCGGATCAATCGCTGGGACTGACGGGTACAGCGCAATACCGAACATGAGCGAAAGAGAGACTTTGAATGACCGCGGTATCGTCGCCGACCGCAGCAATGGTGTGAACAAAAACAACCCTGTCAACCGGGCAACCACCAACATCAATGGCAGAACATGGACCAACATGGGCTCGATCATTTCCATTAGAACAGCTTCATCATTTCTCTGGCAAAGTCACCCAGCGTCGCCAAAATCCAGGGCAACAACAGTACCACCACAACCAACAGCGAAATAATCTTGGGCACAAAGGTCAGCGTCTGATCCTGAATCGAGGTCACCGACTGAATCAACGAAATCACCAACCCCAACACCATACCCACCAACAACAAAGGCGTCGCGATCAACAGCACAACATACAATGTATCCCGGATCATCTGCAACGCGGCCTCATCAATCATCACCGCCCCCAATCTCCACCAACGACGGTTCACGCGACTTGACTATTCGTACCAGGAGTAAAAGCGGGAGCGCAGCGACGGCCGTCGCGCTGAGCCGAGAACCGGAACCCTCCTGTACAAAGCTCTCAAGCAACGACCCCACAATCAGCGTCCACCCATCAACCAAAACAAACAGCATCAACTTAAACGGCAACGAAATCAACACCGGCGGCAACATCATCATGCTCATCGAAATCAACAACGACGCGATGACCATATCAATCACCAAAAACGGTAGATACACACGGAATCCCATCAAAAACGCGACCTTGAGTTCGCTGAGCATGTACGCCGGGATCAGGGTCGTCGTCGAAATGTCCGCACGGGTCATGGATTCGGGTTCGGATGTGTCCACGCCTTGGTAGTTCAAAATCATGTAGAGCGATGACCAGTTGTCCGTCGCTTCAATCTGGTCGAACATAAAGTCCCGCATCGGAGTCGAGGCCTTGACCCACAACTCGTCCATGTTCCGAATCTCGCCGTTCTGATACGGCACCACCGCATCAGACCAAATCCGATCAATCGTCGGCTTCATCACAAGCGCCGTCATAAACAACGCAAGCCCCGTTATCACCTGCCCAGGCGGAAGCGACTGGGTACCAATCGCCTGACGCAGCAACGCCAACACCACCATGATGCGGATAAAGCTCGTCGTCATCAGCATGATCGATGGCACCAACGCGATCACTGTCAGCAAAAGCATGA
>Ga0316208_1001856_pt1 | contig 18594 bp, 10 predicted proteins | sample 3monopyrite_MG_FD_204944 | JGI IMG/M metagenome (GOLD analysis project Ga0316208, IMG submission 204944) | Microbial mat bacterial communities from mineral coupon in-situ incubated in ocean water Damariscotta River, Maine, United States -... | ecosystem: Environmental > Aquatic > Marine >...
TTTATCTTTAGCTACTAACTAGTGTCTGGACGGAAACACAGCAAAATTAAATTTGTTTCTTTTTGCGCCCTTTCAGTTTATTTTTAATCGCTTGATACTAAGGTATCAACTCATAAAAACTAAACAAAAATGACATCAAAAATAATTCAAATTATAAAAATCGTCTGTTTCCGTCCAGACACTAATTAACTAAATCGCTATTAAGATGTGTAGTTGGGTAATACCAGTTAACTTAAGTGATAATTGTTATATAATAATAGATGTATAAAAAAAGCAGGATTATTAACTTGTTTAAATCATAGAAACCCCTAACCTTATATTAGTCACTAGCTTTAAAATTATTTTTATACTATTATAATAATGGAAACACCTCATGTCACGCAAATAATATCATTTATAAAAATTCAACTATCTTTTAAGTAATTCCATATATTTGATTATAGATAGATAATGGAAATTAGAAATAATTAATATGAAAAAAATAGCAACTTTTATTATCTTTTTTATTACCGTCGGATGCCATTGCATAACTGCGCAGACTTATGCACAGCATGGTATGGTGGTGTCAAGTAGTGAGTTAGCTTCCGCCGTTGGAGTCGAAATACTAAAGAAAGGTGGAAATGCTATAGACGCATCTGTGGCAACTGCTTTTGCATTAGCGGTAACTCATCCAACCGCAGGTAATATTGGAGGTGGTGGTTTTTTGGTATATATGGATTCCTCAAGTCATACTACTACCATTGACTTTCGAGAAAAAGCACCGTTAAAGGCGACTCCCAACATGTTCCTTAATGATGAAGGGACGTTATTAAATGATCAAAATTTATATGGCCGAAAATCATCAATAAATCATATTGGACTAAAGTCTGTTGGTGTACCAGGTACAGTGGCTGGCTTATATTTAGCTCATAAAAATTACGGCAAATTATCATGGGCAACGTTGGTGCAGCCATCAATTGATTTAGCAGAAGACGGATTCAAATTGACTTGGTCACTTTCTCGAGCAGCAACTTTCTTTAATAACAACTCCGAAATTCAGTTCTTGAAAGATTATTTTAAACTTGACAATGGTAAGGTAGCAAAGTTTGGTCAAATATGGAAACAACCCGAATTGGCGAACACTTTAAAAGCAATAAGGGACAAGGGTAAGGATGGTTTTTACAAAGGAGAAGTTGGCAAAGAAATTGTCACTTTCATGCAAGAGAATGGCGGCATAATAACCAAAAAGGATCTTGAGATATATGAAGCAGTAGAAAGAAAACCTATAAAAGGCACATATAAGGCGTATGAAATTTATTCGATGCCACCACCCAGTTCAGGTGGAGTGGCACTTATTGAAATGATGAACATGATGGAAATGGCAAATTTGGATTCTATCCAATTCAACTCTACTGAATATGTTCATTTAATTGCCGAGGTAATGCGAAGAGCTTTCGCTGATAGAGCGGAGCATCTTGGTGATCCTGATTTTAACCCGAATATTCCATTAGATAGGTTGATTTCAAAAGAATTTGCAAAAACCCGTTTTGAAAATATTGACATGGCTCATGCTTCTCCTAGTGACTCTTCTAAGTTTGGACAAATTTATGATGGCGCTAATACAACCCATTTTTCTGTAGTAGACAAAGATGGCAACGCTGTTTCTTTAACTTATACGCTAGAGCGTAGTTATGGCTCGGGAATAGGGTCTTCAAAACTTGGTTTTATATTCAATAATGAAATGGGAGATTTCAACCCAATACCAAATCAAACTACCAGAACTGGATTGATTGGAACAAATCCAAACATCATTCAACCAGAAAAAAGAATGCTATCAAGTATGACCCCCACGATAGTAGCTAAAGATGGTCAACCGTACCTTGTGATAGGAAGTCCTGGGGGAAGAACCATTATTAACACGGTTTTTCAAACGGTATTAAATGTGTTGGAATACGATATGAGAATAGATAAGGCAATAGAAGCCATGAAAATTCATCAACAGTGGTTACCTGATATAATTTCATACGAGGAATATCTACTTTCTCCTGACACAAAGAGAAATCTTGAACTCATGGGGCATCAGTTAAAGCCTGTACCAAATTTAGGTGTCTTAATGGGGATTTTAATTGACCACAAACAAAAAATTCTAATTGGTGCCTCAGATTCTTCAAGTTCAGATGGTGCTGCAATTGGATATTAATATAGTATAATCTGTATTGAAACGCAGGTTATACTAAACGTTATAATGTATATGAAAAAAATCACGTTAAAAAGACCGAAAGAAAGTTTTAATAGAAACTGTTCGTATGAAATTTTAGTTGGAAAAAGAAAGCTGACTGAATTAAAGAACGGAGAAGAAAAAGTTGTTGAAATTCCAAATGAACTAGAAAATGGTGAAATAAAAGCTAAAATTCAATGGTGTGGAAGTGAAAAAATAGAACTGAATAATTTTAGTAAAAATGAAATATTAAAAGTTAGCGGAAATAAATTTCTGAATAAAAAATCAATGTATATTATTGCTTTATTACCACTAACAGGCGTATTAATGTTTGGATATGGTCGAGAAAATCCAATGATTAAAAACGTAGGGATAAGTCTATTTCTTGTACTTATAGCATTTGCACTCGGAATAATGACGGTCTGGAAAAATAAATGGTTGATATTAACAACGGAATAAAACAGGTATTACAAACTTAAGAAGAACTGATTTTAAAATATTATTTCTCAACCTTCTCAAACCTAAAAACCCTCCCACTCTGCTTCACATGAAAGAATTTGCAATTTGAATAATGTATAAATTCAAATTCTAAATCATAATCAAACGAATCGTCTTCAACCATAAACGTATCATGTATATCAATATTTCCGTATGGCGAAATACGCCTAAAATGATACTCCACATCATGTCCTGTTTTATGCAACTCAAACCAAGCACCAGCCGCAATACCAGAAAGCCATTGCGCTTTTTCATGTAAACCATCAACGGGTTTTGGCTCTTGTGTTCCAACAAAATCAACTTCATGGTCTTTCAACTTATCTAAAAAGCAACGGATATTTTCACTTTTCTGTGAGCCTTTGAATTTTGAAATCTCACCAGTTTCAGAAACCTCATAAGTATGATTTTCAGTATCAGCAAGCAACACATTACCAACCGTACTTGGTGTAAACCATTTAGAGTTTTCAAGATTCTTTTTTATTTCAAAATCTGTTAACGAAGCAATTAAAGTATCTGTTACAAAACGTGCACAATTACAAGCATCTTTAATAAATGCTGCATACCTAATAAAATGTTTGTTTTGCATTTTGGTAATATGCGTTCGCGCTTTTTGGTAATTAATAGCATTACAAACCGAAGCTATTAATTTACCATCACCATGTGTCAATTTAGGATGTGTTCCTAAAAATTCTAAAATAGTATCTAAATTTTTAATTTTATCGTTTTCTATTTCAGCTTTTATTGGAAAATGTAATTCGTTATCGGTGTCGCTTCCTCGCACGCGTCCATTAGGTTCTGGCGTAATATATCGTCCAAAATCATGATATTCTAAAACGCCAGTTTCTTTATCAATTAAAACTAAAGCGGCATGACCTGCCCGTAAATAATCCTTCTTACCAACACCAATAAATTTTAAATAAGGAGAAAACCATTCTTCAGAAACCATAACAATAGTATCTGGATACGCCAACGATAAAATAACACCTGTATTATCCATTAACTACTTGCGGAAGATTGAAGGTTTTTGTAGTAACTTGTTTGTTTTCAAGGTTCTCATAGCGCATTTCAACGTCATTCCCTCGTTTTTCAACTTGTGTAATACTCATTGTTTTCACAAAACTACGATTCATGACTATGCCATAATCCATATTGTTAGCATCCGTGGTACTATGGAATTCTAATAACGCATCAGCATTTAAGTCACTAAGCGCTTCAAAATTTTCAAACCATTGTTGACGCTCTCTTTGCATCCCGTCAGAATACAAGGTTGAAGACGACCAAATTCTTGATTCCAATGGCAATTCTATAAAATGCTTGTATTTGCCATCCCAAACTAATTCATAGAATTTTAAATTCGTATTCCAATCTGCAATCACCACGGTAAATGGCTCAATATCTTGAAGATTATAACCTTCTATAGTCGCAGCAATATCATCAGAAATCATGAAATCATTAGCCACAATACCTCTACTTTTTCTGTAACTTGATTGTCGTTCGTGATTAACAAAACCGCCATTAAGTACACAAACTACTCGATTTTTTTCACTTATACCAATCCAAGTACCACCCATTTTATCTTTTGGAAACAACAATTTAGTATTATCAATAGTATAAAAATCCGGAATCAAAGATACTCTATCAGGAGCTTCATCTCGATTTGTAGTTAATACAAAATCGTTATTTTTCGTTGGAATAATTGTAACTGTACACATAAAACTTGTAGTCTTAAAACGGGTTGGCAACTTACAAAAAATAAATAAAAATTAACTTGGTTTTATGAAGTCGTGCTTTAAAATAATCATTTAAATATTCGTAAATTTGCATCACATTTACTGAAAATTCAATAACGAAAAATCAAAAATCATGGGAAAAGGCTTTTTTAGTGTACCAATTGCTGTTAACGAACCTGTAAAATCTTACGCTCCTGGATCACCAGAACGTGCTGCCGTTGCTAAGACCTACAAAGCGATGTTTAATAGTAAAATTGACGTGCCTTTATATATAAATGGTAAAGATGTGAAAACTGGAAATACCAGAACCATGTCACCACCACACGATCACAAACATATAGTGGGAACCTATCATGTTGCTGAACAAAAACATATTAATGATGCTATTTCTACGGCGTTAGAAGCTAGAAAAACATGGTCTTTAATGCCATGGGAACAACGTGCAGGTATCTTTTTAAAAGCTGCTGAGTTAATTGCTGGTCCTTACCGTGCAAAAATAAATGCAGCAACTATGATTGCCCAATCTAAAACTGTACACCAAGCAGAGATTGATGCGGCTTGTGAGTTTATAGATTTCTTGCGTTTTAATGTTCAGTTTATGACGGACATTTATATGGAGCAACCAGAAAGCACGAGTGATGCTTGGAATAGAATTGAATACCGTCCGCTAGAAGGCTTTACCTATGCAGTTACACCATTTAACTTTACAGCAATTGCAGGGAACTTACCAGCATGTATGGCATTAATGGGTAATGTTGTAGTTTGGAAACCTAGTGATAGTCAAGTGTATTCTGCTAAAGTAATTATGGATGTGTTTGAAGAAGCTGGTGTGCCTCCAGGCGTTATAAACGTGGTTTTTGGAGATCCTGTGATGATTACCAATACGGTTATGGCGAGTCCAGATTTTTCAGGATTACACTTTACAGGTTCTACATATATATTTAAAGAACTTTGGAAACAAATAGGAAACAATATTCACAACTATAAAACCTACCCAAGAATTGTTGGAGAAACAGGCGGAAAAGATTTTATCGTCGCTCATAAATCAGCTAATGCAAAACAAGTTGCTACGGCTATTGTTCGTGGTGCATTCGAGTTTCAAGGACAAAAATGTAGTGCAGCATCAAGAGCTTACATTCCAAAAAGTCTTTGGGCAGATGTTAAAAAATATGTTATTGAAGATGTAAAATCTTTTAAAATGGGTTCACCTGAAGATATGAGCAATTTTGTTACTGCTGTTATTCATGAAGGTTCTTTTGATAAACTAGCAAAATATATTGATGGCGCAAAAGCTGATGCTGATGCAGAAATCATTGTTGGTGGTAATTATGATAAAAGCAAAGGTTACTTTATTGAACCTACTGTTATTCTTGCCAAAGACCCAAAATATACCACCATGTGTACGGAGCTTTTCGGACCTGTAATTACTATTTATGTTTATGAAGATGATGCTTACGCGGAAACTTTAAAATTAGTAGATGAAACTAGCGAATATGCATTAACGGGTGCCATTATATCTAAAGACAGATATGCGGTCACCCAAGCCACTGAAGCGTTACAAAACGCCGCTGGAAACTTCTATATTAACGATAAACCAACTGGAGCAGTTGTTGGACAACAACCATTTGGTGGTGCCAGAGCATCAGGAACCAATGATAAGGCCGGTAGTGCACAAAACTTATTACGTTGGATATCTCCAAGAATGATTAAAGAAACGTTTGTTACCCCTACGGATTATCGTTACCCGTTTTTAGGGGAGTAGAATTCCTCTGGAAGTAGGAATCTCATAATCGAGAAACCTAAATTATACTATTACAAAGAGATTATCTTAAAAAATAAGGTGGTCTCTTTTTTTATTAAACACAAACCTAGCATACCTGCCTTTGTCAGAAAAACTAACTAGCTTAAGTTGTTTAGCGACCGATAAAGTTGACCTGTACTGAACTTGTTTCAGTATTGAAACCGGACTTTATCTTTGCATTAAACGCACTTCCTGAAAAAATTAGTTAGTACATGACAAAAATTTAGAATAGAACTATAACCTACACACATATAGCATATTACGGCTTTTTCGTTACTTAGACCTGACAGGTTTTGAAAACCTGTTAGGTCTTTGTTTTCCCGAAAATTGCGAGTAGTTTATTTCTCAAAATTAGTTTTTATCATATACCTGAAAAAATCAGTTAAAAATTTTAAATCCGTTTCTTTTTCCGCGTTAAGAATTGAAGCATCATCCTTTTTAAAAATGGGTTTGAATGAAGTTTCATAAGAACTAAAATTATGCAGATTGCCACCTCCTTCGCCCTCCTTTAGATTAGCAAAAGTATGTTCTAGCTTAAAAAAGAATGGAGTGAACTTATCTTCCTCTAAATTTAATAGATCAATATTGTGTATTAATCTCCATTTTTTTTATTCCAATGACAAAGAACCAAATAGAATTTCAGTTTCGACCTTACAAAGGTTTTAGTCAACGTAATCATTTTACTAACACAAAACAAAATTATGAAAATTAAACAGACCATCGGTATTGACACAATCATGTTTTAAAAAGAAATGGCCCTTCGACTTCGCTCAGGATAAATTCCAAGCCCGACCTTTTAGGCAACTCCCAAAAACAAGAATACATGTTAAAAACTCCTTAATAACTCCCAATTTTTGGTATTATATTTTTACTTAAAATTCCACTAAAAAGAAGTAAATTTGCCCTTTCTTTAAACACACACAAATTAAGACCTAATGATTCATTTCTTTGGAAACGTAACCAGCAACATATTTGCTGTTCAAACAACAAAAGAATTATCAACTGAAACGACTTCAAAATTAACATGGCTTTTTGCTAGTCCTGAACTTGTTTCAGGAGCTCCAAAAATAGAACAAGCATCTTTAGGTGCTTTTTTTATTGGGCCGCGTGCTGCAATGATAACGCCTTGGAGTACTAATGCTGTTGAAATTACTCAAAACATGGGAGTTTCAGACATCATCAGAATTGAAGAATTTCAAGCTGTTTCAGAAGATTTCAATGATTTTGACCCGATGATTTCTGAAAAATTCAACGGTTTAAATCAAGACTCATTTACTATTGATATTCAACCAGAACCTATCCTAAATATTGAAGATATTTCAGCTTATAATCAACAAGAAGGTTTATCATTAAGCGATGAAGAGGTGGTATATTTGGATGGTGTTGCTAAGAAAATTGGTCGCCCATTAACCGACTCTGAAGTGTTCGGGTTTTCGCAAGTAAATTCTGAGCATTGTCGCCATAAAATTTTCAACGGCACTTTTGTTATTGATGGAGAAGAAAAACCGACCTCATTATTCAAATTAATTAAAGAAACAGCGAGACAACATCCTAACGATATTGTTTCAGCTTATAAAGACAATGTAGCCTTTATAAAAGGTCCGAAAGTGGAACAATTTGCGCCAAAACGTGCTGATATTCCTGATTACTATACCACACAAGAATTTGAATCTGTTATTTCACTTAAAGCGGAAACACATAACTTCCCTACTACGGTAGAGCCTTTTAATGGTGCTGCAACCGGTGCTGGTGGAGAAATTAGAGATAGACTTGCGGGTGGAAAGGGGTCGCTTCCTTTAGCTGGAACTGCAGTGTACATGACATCCTATTCTCGTTTGGAAGACCCATTCGACTCCGCTCAGGGCAAGAGACATTGGGAACAAAAATTTGAAGCCAGAGATTGGTTATACCAAACACCAATGGATATTTTGATTAAAGCCTCTAATGGTGCATCAGATTTTGGTAATAAATTTGGACAACCTCTAATATGTGGTTCAGTATTAACTTTTGAACACCAAGAAAATTCAGCTTCAAGTGCATCAGCTCCAAGAAAACTTGGTTTCGATAAAGTTATTATGCAAGCTGGTGGAATTGGATACGGAAAAGCAGATCAGGCTTTAAAAGACATACCTAAAGAAGGAGATAAAATTGTAATTCTTGGTGGTGATAATTATCGAATTGGTATGGGTGGCGCTGCGGTATCTTCCGCAGACACAGGGGCACTTGCTTCAGGAATAGAATTAAATGCCGTACAACGTTCTAATCCAGAAATGCAAAAACGTGCTGCTAACGCCGTTCGTGGTATGGTAGAAAGTGAAGAAAATTTTATAGTTTCTATACACGATCATGGTGCTGGCGGACATTTAAACTGTCTTTCTGAATTGGTTGAAGATACTGGTGGAAAAATAGATTTAGATGCTTTACCAATTGGAGATCCTACCTTATCTGCAAAAGAAATTATAGGAAACGAATCTCAAGAACGTATGGGATTGGTTATTGGTGAAGAACATTTAGAAATACTCCTCAATATTGCGGATCGTGAACGTTCGCCAATGTATACCGTTGGTGATGTTACAACAAACTATCGTTTTACTTTCGAATCTAAAACTAAAGGAGACAAACCTATGGATTTAGCTTTAGAAGACATGTTTGGTAGTTCTCCTAAAACGGTTTTAACTGATAAAACAGTTAACAGAAATTATAAAAACTCAAGATATAAAACCAAAAATTTACAAATCTATTTAGAGCAAGTTTTACAATTGGAAGCTGTAGCTTGTAAAGATTGGTTAACTAATAAAGTAGATAGATGTGTTGGCGGCAAAGTAGCCAAACAACAGTGTGTTGGTCCTTTACAAATTCCGTTAAATAATGTTGGTGTTATGGCATTAGATTATAACGGAAAAGAAGGTGTTGCGACGTCTATTGGCCACTCGCCTATTTCTGGATTAATTCACCCAGAAGCAGGTAGTAGAAATTCAATTACAGAAGCCTTAACTAACATCATTTGGGCACCTTTAAAAGATAATCTAGCTTCAATTTCACTTTCTGCAAACTGGATGTGGCCTTGTAAAAATGAAGGTGAAGATGCACGTTTATATAAAGCTGTTCAAGCGATTTCAGAATTTTCGATCGATTTGGGAATCAATGTTCCAACAGGAAAAGATTCGCTTTCTATGAAACAGAAATATAAAGATGGAGACGTCATTTCTCCAGGAACCGTTATTATTTCTGCGGTCGCTAATTGTAATGAAATTTCTAAAGTTGTGGAACCTGTTTTGCAACAAAATGGAGAAAACATCTACTATATTAATATCTCTCAAGATGATTTTAAATTAGGAGGAAGTTCTTTTAACCAAGTTTTAAATACTATTGGTAATGAAGCTCCGGATGTAAAAAACTCAAGCTTTTTAAAAGATACTTTTAATAGCATTCAAAACTTAATTAAAGCTGATAAAATTTCTGCTGGACACGATGTGGCTTCTGGTGGATTAATTACCACGTTGTTAGAAATGTGTTTGGCTGATATAAATTTAGGTGCAGATTTTGATATCTCTGCCTTAAATGAAAAAGATTCTATAAAAGTTTTATTCTCTGAAAATTCAGGACTAGTTTTTCAAGGTGATGATGCTTCAATAGAAACTGTGTTATCAGAAAATAATATTGAATTCTTCACTATTGGAACTGCAAATAATACAGGGATAGTAAACATTAAAAATAACGAAGATAATTTCTCTTTTGATGTTGCTAAAATGAGAGATGTTTGGTATAAGACTTCTTATTTATTAGACCAAAAACAAACAGCTAACGAGTTAGCAAAAGATAGATTCGACAATTATAAAAATCAACCTTTAGAATATACATTCCCAAAACATTTTACTGGAAAATTACCAGTGTTAAAAGGAAAAAGACTAAAAGCAGCTATTTTACGTGAAAAAGGAAGTAATTCTGAGCGCGAAATGGCAAACGCTATGTATTTAGCTGGTTTTGATGTGAAAGATGTACACATGACCGATTTAATTTCTGGTCGAGAAACTTTAGAAGATATCCAGTTTCTAGGTGCTGTTGGTGGATTCTCTAATTCTGATGTTTTAGGTTCTGCAAAAGGTTGGGCTGGTGCTATTAAATACAACGAGAAAGCTAACAAAGTCATCAAAGATTTCTTTGCAAGGGAAGACACACTTTCTGTTGGGATTTGTAATGGATGTCAACTTTGGATGGAATTAGACCTCATCAACCCTGAACATGAGATTCATGGTAAATTGCTTCATAATGATTCTCATAAGCATGAAAGCGCATTCACTTCTGTAAAAATTCAAGAGAATAATTCGGTGATGCTTTCAAGGCTTGTAGGAACTACTTTAGGGGTTTGGATTTCGCATGGTGAAGGTAAATTTAGCTTACCATATTCTGAAGACAAATATCATATTGTAGCTAAATATGGTTATGAAGATTATCCGCATAATCCTAATGGTTCTGACTTTAATACGGCAATGATGTGTGATAAAACAGGTCGTCATTTAGTAACTATGCCACACATTGAGCGTTCTACATTTCAATGGAATTGGGCTAATTATCCTGTTGGACGTAAAGATGAAGTTTCACCTTGGTTAGAGGCTTTTGTGAATGCTCGCCTTTGGATTGAAAATAGATAATTTTAAGAAACAGAATAAAAAAAGCCCCGAAATGAATATTTCATTTCGGGGCTTTTCATGTCAAAAAAATAAAAAAAAGAAAAATATTATAAGGTTCCTTTTATAGCCGCCTGTGCAGATACTAATCTTGCAATTGGCACTCTATAAGGAGAACAACTTACATAATCCATTCCTGTTTTGTAGCAGAATTCTACTGAACTTGGCTCTCCGCCATGTTCACCACAAATACCAATTTTTAAGTTAGGTTTTGTGCTTCTACCACGCTCTGTTGCAATTTTCACTAATTGCCCAACACCTTCTTGATCTAATACTTCAAAAGGGTCTACTTTTAAAATACCTTTTTCTATATAGATTGGTAAAAATTTACCTGCATCATCACGAGAATAACCAAAAGTCATTTGCGTTAAATCATTCGTTCCAAACGAAAAGAAATCTGCATGTTCTGCAATTCGATCGGCCATTAAAGCTGCTCTAGGAATTTCAATCATAGTTCCTACTAAATATTCGATAGTATCATTGCTTTCTTCAAATATTTTATTAGCGGTACTTCTTATAATTTGTTCTTGCATCACAAATTCTTGAACAGTTCCAATTAGTGGCACCATTATTTCTGGTTTACAAATAACACCTCTTTCCTTTAAATTTAATGCTGCTTCAATAATAGCACGTGTTTGCATTTCGGTGATTTCTGGATATGTATTTCCCAATCTACAACCACGATGCCCCAACATAGGATTAAACTCTTCCAATTCAGAAACCTTATTTTTAACCGCTTGTAATGATATATGCATCTCTTCTGCTAATTCTTTTTGAGTGGCTAATTGATGAGGCACAAATTCATGCAAAGGAGGATCAAGCAAACGAATAGTTACAGGTAACCCTTCCATAGCTTCAAAAATACCTTCAAAATCGGCCCGTTGCATAGGAAGTAAGTCTTCCAATGCTTGTTTTCTTCCTTTTACAGTATCGGCCAAAATCATTTCGCGCATGGCTTTAATTCTGTCCACTTCAAAAAACATGTGCTCAGTTCTTGTTAAACCAATACCTTGAGCACCAAAACCACGAGCTACTTTAGCATCTTTTGGACTATCGGCATTAGTTCTTACTTTCATAATCCCGTACTTATCCGAAAGCTCCATAACTTCAGCGAATTCACCACTTAATTCTGGCTCCATCGTTGCCACTTTACCTTCAATAATATTACCAGTAGAACCATTTAATGAAATCCAATCACCTTCATGATACTCATGGTCTCCAACGGTAAGTGTTCTATTTTTATAATTAATTTTTAAAGCACCTGCTCCAGATATACAACATTTACCCATACCACGAGCTACAACCGCGGCATGCGATGTCATTCCGCCGCGAGCAGTTAAGATCCCTTTAGCTATATTCATGCCTTCTAAATCTTCTGGAGAGGTTTCAATACGAACTAGAATACTGTTTTTATACTTATTGGCTTCATCTGCAAAAAATACAATTTTACCTGTCGCGGCTCCAGGTGAAGCTGGTAAACCTTGTGCGATTACATGGGCTCTTTTAAGTGCTTTAGGATCAAAAATTGGATGTAATAATTCATCTAATTTATTTGGCTCTATAATCAATAAAGCTTCTTTTTCATCAATCATGCCTTCTTTTAGTAAATCCATTGCAATTTTAACCATGGCTGCACCGGTGCGTTTACCATTACGAGTTTGCAGAATCCACATTTTTCCATCTTGAATGGTGAACTCCATATCTTGCATATCTCGATAATGTTTCTCTAGATTGTCTTGATAGGCATTAAGTTCTTTAAACATTTCTGGCATTAATTCTTCTAAAGAAGGATAATTTTCTGCTCTATCTTCCTCCTCAACTTTCGCTAATTCTGCCCAACGCTCTGATCCAGTTTTTGTAATTTGTTGTGGAGTTCTTACTCCTGCAACTACATCTTCTCCTTGTGCATTAATTAAATATTCACCATTAAAAATATTTTCTCCTGTACCAGCATCTCTTGTAAAACAAACCCCTGTTCCAGAATTTTCTCCCATATTACCGTAAACCATTGCTTGTACGTTTACCGCTGTTCCCCAATCTGCCGGATATCCATTCATATTTCGATAATAAATTGCTCTACTTCCATTCCAGCTATTGAATACTGCAATAACAGCACCCCATAACTGATCCCATGGATTGGTTGGAAAATCATGCCCTGTTCTTTTCTTAACAGCGTCTTTAAAATCGTATACCAAATCTTGTAAATCTTGTACCGTAAAATCAGTATCTAATTCAATTCCTCGCTTATCTTTAAGATGCTCCATAATTTCTTCAAATGGATCGATATCCTCTTTTGAAGCCGGTTTCATTCCTAAAACAACACCTCCATACATTTGAATAAAACGACGGTATGAATCCCAAGCAAAAACCTCATTATTAGTTTTTTTAGCTAAACCGAGAACCACTTCATCATTCATTCCTAAATTAAGTACGGTATCCATCATACCTGGCATGGAAACCCTTGCTCCCGAGCGCACTGACACTAATAACGGATTATCTTTATCACCAAAAATTGTTCCCATTTGAGACTCTATTTTGGCAATTGATGCTTCCACCTCATCCTTTATCATTTCTACAACGGCCTCTTGCCCTAAAAGATTATATTCAGTACAAACTTCAGTAGTAATTGTAAACCCAGGAGGAACAGGAATTCCTATTGAGCACATTTCGGCTAAATTTGCACCTTTACCCCCTAAAAGGTTTTTCATTGTACTGTTTCCATCAGCTGTTTTGTCTCCAAATTTGAAAACTCGAGCCTTTGTTTTTTCAAGTATTTCCATAATATTTATTTTAATTATCCTTGTATAAAAAGTTCAATAAAAGTAAGTTATAAATGAATGAATTATCATGACAAAAGTCATGTTGGAAGCATTTTAAGCTTGAAGAAATAGTTTGTTTCATATCATTATTGTCCGATAAAAGAACCAAGACCGCTTCGCTGATAGAATATAGAATCAAGACTTGATTTTAACTACAAGACTTGATTTTAACTAATTGATAATCAATTTACAATCGATTTGTTATTTCAGAAAGCTTTTGATTTTTTACTTGTCGTAAAAGTAAGGGGCATATCTCAAAAAAAAATTTGGCCTATACCCAATCTATCGTTCGGACTATCTTACAAATTTTAATCGGACACTATTGGTTTCATATTAAATAAAACTTACAAAAAAATGTTTTTGTAGCTTAACTGATTTTTTTAAAATAAAAATTTTAAATGAAAACAAATAGGCACACAACAACAAAAGCACTTCCAAAAAAAATGAAAGTGCCTTCTAACTAATCCAAATATTAAAGTCTATACAAACTTCAAATCTTTGTCTATTTTTTCATCCATTTTTCGATAAGCCCTTGTCACTGTGCGTTTCATTATTAAAGACACAATTAAAGCGACGATGAATAATCCTGCAAAAACTTCTAAGGTGGTATCTAATGAACCTGTGGCATTCTTAACCATATCGTAAATAGTTGGCCCTACAACACCAGCTAAACCCCATGCGGCTAATACCATACCGTGGATAGCTCCTAATTGTTTTGTTCCGAATAAATCTCCTAAAAATGCTGGTAGAGTTGCAAAACCTCCGCCATACATGGTTATTACAGTAAATAAAACGATTAAGAAACTTAGTTCCATGGTCATTTTTGGCAAGAAGTAAAATGCTAAAATCTGGAATGCAAAGAAAATGATATAGGTATTTGCTCTTCCTAAATAATCGGATAGCGTAGACCAAATTATTCTGCCCAAACCATTAAACACGCCAATTAAACCAACTATTGCAGCAGCTTCCATTGGAGTGTAATTGAGTTTTTCTTGCATCATTGGACTTGCTGCAGATATAATTGCGATACCGCAAGCAATATTAATAAACATCATAATCCAGATGTAATAAAAGCGTGGTGTTTTTAATGCTGCATTGGCATCAATGTTAGCCATATCTTTTTTAATCGTCTTTCCTTCTCCTGGTTTGTAACCTGCTGGCATATAGCCTTCTGGCGGTCTTTCAATATATCTTGCAGAAGATAAAATCAATACCATATAGATTACTCCTAAGATGTAAAACGCATTTGAAACACCAACCGAATCAAAAAGCGATTGCATTACAGGTCCAAAAATTAGAGCTGCAAAACCAAAGCCCATAATTGCCATTCCTGTTGCTAATCCACGTCTGTCTGGAAACCATTTTACCAATGTACTTACTGGCGTGATATACCCTAAACCAAGACCAATACCACCAATAACACCATAGCATAAATAGAAGAGCCATAACGATTCTAATTGTACTGCCAATCCGGATCCTAAAATACCAACACCGTAAAATAAGCCTGCAGTTGTTCCACTTACTTTCGGACCAACTTTTTCTACCCATCTCCCTAAAAATGCTGCTGATAAACCCAATAACAGAATGGCAATTTTAAACGCCCATTTTATAACACTTCCATCTACATCAAAAATATCTTTTACTGGGTTGGTCATCACTGAATATGCATAAACAGACCCAATAGAAATATGTATTCCTACGGCTGAAGCAGCAATTAACCAACGGTTTTTTAGTTTTTGTGTTTTCATCTGTAGTTTTTTAATTGTTTTTTAATAGTCAGATGTTATTCGCCATTAAACATTTTCAGTTGGTATCAACTTATTTGTTATAGCTCATTTCATGATAATTATCGTTTGAATATCGTGCATACAATACCCTTTTTAATTTACTTTTACTTCTTTGAAATAATTTTGCAATATTTCTACAGCGGCATTTATTTCTTCTTTTGTGTTCTCACGAGCATTTTTTAATTGATACTCCCACCCTAAAGCTTCCCATTTATGGATTCCTAGCTTGTGATAAGGCTGAATTTCAATCTTTTCTATGGTTTTATAATCTTTAAAATACTCGCCCATTTGATGTAATAATTCTGGCTTATTTGTCATTTCTGGAATGAGCACATAACGTAACCACATTTTTTTTCCTGAAGCTTCCCTATGTTTGGCAAACGTGAAAGTAGTTTCTTTGTTACGTTGTCCTGTTAACGCTTCATAACCTTCTTCAGTCATGTGCTTGATATCAAGCATTACTAAGTCGGTATAATCATCTAACAACGCTTCAGTAAAATGATTCAAAACTCTACCGTTTGTATCAATATTGGTATTAATGCCTTCTTCTTTTAGCCTCTTAAAAAAAGGAACCAGTGCTTTAGATTGCAATAAAGGCTCTCCACCTGAAACAGTAACGCCACCCTTTCTTCCAAAATAAGACTTTAAGTTAATGGCCATTTTTACCAATTCTTCAATATCATATTCTTTCCCTCCAGATGTTTGAATGGTATCTGGATTATGACAATACAAGCACTTTAATTTGCACCCTTGCAAGAATATAACCATTCGAACTCCTGGTCCATCATGTGTTCCAAAAGATTCTATAGAATGTACATTTAATATGTTATCAGCGGTTTTGATAAGAATAGGTTTTAAAATAAGCATCCAAAAAAGAAGATTTAAACTCCTTTTTCAGATGCTTCAAAATATTAATAAAAACTACATGGATTCGTGAAAAGAACGTGTAATAACTTCTAATTGCTGTTCTTTTGTTAATCTTACAAAATTAACAGCGTAACCAGAAACACGAATTGTTAATTGAGGATACTCTTCTGGATGTTCCATGGCATCCATTAAAGTTTCCTTATTAAATACATTTACATTTAAATGCTGAGCATTTCTGAGGAAATAGCCATCTATAATAGTTCCTAGGTTTTCAATTCTGTCAGAATCATCAGCCCCTAAAGATTTTGGTACAATTGAGAAGGTGTTTGATATACCATCTAATGAATCTTTATAATCAATCTTAGCTACCGAATTTAAAGAAGCTATCGCGCCGTTAGAATCGCGCCCATGCATTGGGTTTGCTCCTGGTGCAAAAGGAATTCCGCCTGCTCTACCATCTGGTGTAGCTCCTGTTTTCTTACCATAAGAAACGTTTGAGGTGATAGTTAATACAGACATCGTTGGTTCTGCATCTTTATAAACTGGTAATTTTTTTAGTTCATTATTAAAATCTGCCACAGCCTTTGCTGCTAAGAAATCTACTCTATCATCATCATTTCCATATTTAGGAAATTCTCCTTCTATTTTGAAATCTACAGTTAAACCTTCTTCATTTCTAATTGGTTTTACTTTAGCATATTTAATTGCTGAAAGCGAATCTGCTACAATTGATAGACCAGCAATACCATAAGCGATATTTATACTTGGATTAGTATCTATTAAAGCCATTTGAGCTTTTTCGTAATAGTATTTGTCATGCATGTAATGAATAATGTTCATAGAGTCATTATAAACACGAGCAACTTCTTTCATAGCTACTTTAAAGTTAGCCATTACTTTATCAAAATCTAAATACTCACATTCACATGGTTCAATACCTGCAACCATTAATTTACCGCTATTTTCACATCGACCACCATTAACTGCAAGTAATAGTGTTTTTGCAAGATTTGTACGAGCTCCAAAAAATTGAATAGATTTACCTAATTCTTGGTAAGATACACAACAAGCAATTCCATAATCATCAGACCCTCTTGTTTTTCTCATTAAATCATCATTCTCAAATTGAATTGACGATGTATCGATAGAAACTTTAGCACAATAGTCTTTAAAGTTTTGTGGTAACTCTTGAGACCAAAGTATAGTCATATTTGGTTCTGGTGAAGCTCCCAAGTTATATAACGTGTTTAAGAAACGGAAAGATGTTTTGGTTACTTTAGTTCTTCCATCATCAAACATTCCGCCTATAGCTTCCGTTACCCAAGTTGGATCTCCAGCAAATATTTCATCGTAAGCTCCCATTCTTAAATGGCGCACCATACGCAATTTCATTACGAATTGATCTACAAATTCTTGAGCTTCCTCTTCTGTAATCAGTCCTTCTTGTAAATCGTTTTCAATATAAATATCTAAGAAAGTAGATACATTACCTAACGACATGGCAGCACCATCTTGCTCTTTTACAGCAGCTAAGTAAGCCATATATGTCCATTGTACTGCTTCTTTAGCATTTTCTGCAGGACGACTTAAATCTAAATCATATTTAGCACCTAATTCAAGTATTTCACTTAATGCTCTTATTTGCTCAGAAACCTCTTCTCACAAACGAATAACAGACTCCGTCATAGGACCTGTTACGTTTGCTAAATCTTCTTTTTTTGTTTTGATTAAGAAGTTAATTCCGTAAAGCGCAACCCGACGATAATCACCAATAATTCTACCTCTTGCATAATTATCTGGTAAACCTGTTAAAAAACCTAGAGATCTAAATTTTCTTATTTCAGCATTATAAGCATCAAAAACACCATCGTTATGGGTTTTAACAAACATAGAGAATAACTCTGTTAAAGCGTCATTAGGCTTAACACCTTGTTCTGCCAATGCTTTTTGAACCACTTTAAAACCTCCAAAAGGTTTCATAGCTCTTTTTAATAACTCATCGGTTTGTAAACCTACAATAACTTCATTCTCTCTATCTATATATCCCGCATCAAAAGCGCTAACCGTTGAAACTGTTTCGGTATCTACTGATCGAACACCATTATTTTGTCTCTCTTCATTTGAAGCTTCTTTACAGACATCCCATAATTTTTGAGTCCTTAAACTTGGTCCTACTAAAAATTCAGATGTACCGTGATAAGGTGTCA
>Ga0316208_1001857_pt1 | contig 18588 bp, 12 predicted proteins | sample 3monopyrite_MG_FD_204944 | JGI IMG/M metagenome (GOLD analysis project Ga0316208, IMG submission 204944) | Microbial mat bacterial communities from mineral coupon in-situ incubated in ocean water Damariscotta River, Maine, United States -... | ecosystem: Environmental > Aquatic > Marine >...
GGAGCTTTTCCAGTAGCTGGTCAAGCTGCCGCTCCATATCGCGGTCTTCCTCTTCCTGCTTCTGACGCTTCTCGTCTTCACGCTGTGCCCGCCAGCGAGCGAGAACTCCCGGCTGATTGTCATCTTCAGCCTTGAACTCAACCGGGCCGGACTGTTCGAGACTCGTGTAGCCTTGCGAGAAGTCGTAACCCATGAACGATTCCTCGCCGTGATCCTGGCTCTGCATCTGGAATGACTCACTGACGTTGACAGCAATAATGATCGCACCGACCGCCATCACCCATGTGTTGTCGTAACTCAACCCGCCAACCAGCATTGCGAGCCCAAGAATACTGCCGATTCGAAGATACCAAATACGGGCAGTGCGGGAATCGAGTCTCGCATTCAAAACCGGCTGAAGCATTCGGCCGCCATCGAGTGGGTGAACCGGAATCAGATTGATCAGCAACAGTATCCAATTCGCCTTAAACAGCATGAGGCAAAGTGTCGGAATAACGACCGAGGCCCCGCCCGCGAGTTGGACATTCGGAAATACGAACGGATTGAACCACTCAATCGCGTGCCCGGAATTGAGTACTTGCACTAAAGCAATCAAGCACAAGCCGAAGTTCACAAGAGGCCCACCAGCAACCGTCCAGAACTTTGACTGAAACGTCGGCGCGGGATAACAGAATGCCAGCCCACCCCACGGCGTCAGCAGAATTTCGTCGCCGTCTCCGCCGGTCACTCGCGCGGCAAGCACATGGCCAAACTCGTGAGCGATCACGCTGATAAACAGAACGAGCGCAAACGAGAGTCCGACAGCCGGAGTCCCAAGGCGATAGCACAACGCCAGAGCCAGCAGTGGGAAGAAGATGCTCATTCGCACGCGAACGGCAAACCAGCTTCCCAGCGGCAGAGACCAGAAGGCAACGCTCCGATCAGAATTCATGCAGCAACCTGACTGGCCAAGTCCAAACAAAAACGGTCTGACGAAATACCGCAGAGCCTGCCACAGCAATCCGCAGACTCAGGCCCCGCACAGTACGTCTGAAACAATCAAAAGACCAGCGATTCTACTCACTCAATTCGAGGAACCGCAAACTCGCAATTTGACTCGACATGCGCAGCAAAAAACTCCACCAAACACTGAAGAACCACGAGAACCCTCTCGACACACTGACAAGCCGACCTTGAGAGCACTTAACGCGCGACGATTCGGCAGATCGAGTCTGATCCAGAATGCACGGTCGCTGCCCAGACTCAACCGCCAAACCTACGCAATCGTTAAATTCCGCTTAAGCCGAACATTACCCGATACCGATAAACCAGAGTGAGTACACAGATCTCGGCTGCAATTCGTGCCACCACACGGGCCGCTATTTAATCGGACACGACAGGGACTGTTCATGTTGGCTTTATTTCGCGGAGATTTCGCGGGAAACGGGTTGAGCAATTCGAGGCTTGCACTGGTCAGGCTCGCGTCAGCCGTCGCGTTGAGATGCTGCGTCCTTTTCATCGTGCTCGGTGCTGCAGGAAGTCTGTCAGCGGCAGACGATCGCGTGGAAGCCAGGCCAACTCCCCAACGTTCCTCGCTGTTTCGCCTGCCAGGTTTCCTGAAGCGAGACCGCAAATCCAACGCAACAGCGAAGCCCGCCCAGCCGAATCCGTCCCTGACTCGAGCAACTCAACTGCTGGTTCAGGCCAAGACCTACGAGGCCAATGGCAAACCGGCAGTTGCACTTGAATTGGCTCGACGGGCAGAATCGATCATCAAAGCCTCCAGCCACACAACTGGAACTCGATGGCCGAGCAGAAGTCAAAGCCCCTCACAATACATCGCCGCGTTGAGCCAACGCATCGGCGTTGCTGATAAGCCACTGGTTTCGATCGCCGACTCACCAACGTTTGCTGACATCCCAATGTTTGCCGACGATCCAACGTTCGGCGACTCACCACCATTTTCCGACGATCCTCAACCGCAGGCTCAACCTTCGCCGCCTACTACCGAGCCACCAGGGCCAACGGCTGCTCGTCTTCCGGAAGAAGTCGGCGCTCAGTCGGCAGTGCTTTCGAATTCGGCCCCGCAAGAACAGCAACAAACGAGCGTCCCGGTTCTGGCAATTCGGCCTCAGCCGGCGGATTCCGGCGACTCCGCATTCGACTGGGGCGATCGATCCCGAACATCGAAAGTTCAGCTGACTGGTGCCACCCAACCAGAGCAACCCTCTTCGACGTCAGACGGCACAACCGATGAAACCAGTTTGCTTTTTCGGCGACTCGGCAAAATGGAAACGTGGTCTGCGATCGAACCTCCCGCTGGCGAAAATCCTGACATTCAAAACCAGGACGTCGACCAAAGAAATCTCAACGAACTGGAAACACAGACGCCTCCTCCGATGGTCATCCCTGCTTTGATTGACCGTCCGAACGGAATCGACGATCAGAACGTCGCTCCAATCCCGACTCGACCGACAGACTCGATTGAAGGCTCGGCACCAGAATCTGTTGCGACGACGATTCCAGTTGTACCGGAATCGAATAATCATTCACCGCCGATGCAGCTTCCTCGAAACGATTCCCGAAACGACGATCGCCAAACGGTCATCGCCACCCACGATGACACTTCTCAAACCGACGTTTACGACGCCACGCCTGGGCTGCTGACTCAACCTAACGATGCAACGCTGGCAGCTACAATCGGCTCGAATGACAACGCAGCAAGTGTCTGGCAAATCGCGACCGCTCAGTTGGTTGCGACATTTCTGGGAGTCGTACTCGCCGTCGGTCTCTTCCTGCTGATTCGCGTCGCGGCAGTGCAACTGTTTGGGACTCGACTGGGAGTCACCTTCGACTTCGGCTCGACCAGGTCGGCTTCGGTATCCGCTGAAACCAAAAGCCAAAACGAATCGGCCGATGTTGTGCCGTTCGGCGTTCAGTCCCCGGGCGACGCAACGGCCACACCGAACGAACAGCCGGATGAAACCGGACGAGCTGGCGGTGTCGCCGATCCGGCGGACTTTCCGTTCAGAGTCGTCGGCAGTTCGAATGGCGACGACGGTTCGGCGGCGGAAGGCGACCTGAATCAACAGCAGGAAACAGCAATCCTGAGATCTGTCTTCGATCAAAACCTCGATTTGATGAGCGAACTCGACAAGCGAAACGGGTCCGCTGCTTAACCTGTCGGCAAACCGGCGAGCTCGGTACCGACGCCACAACTCACCAGCAAACTCAACTTCACCACCAAACTCCACTCAAGACTTTCACCCCTGACCCACTGCCGTGGCCAGCGTCGCTGGCAGGAGAGCACCGTGAATCAGCCCATCACCTACGTCGGATTGGACCTCGGCACGTTCAAAACGTCGGTCGCCTGTGCCAATGGAAAACGGGCAGTCGTGCCCAGCGCCGTCGGCTGGCCAAAAGACCGCGTCGGTCGAGCATTGCTTGGTCGGGACATTATCTTTGGCGAAGAAATCTGGAAGCACCGAATGGCGCTGGACGTCGTTCGTCCGTTTCGGCGAGGAACTTTGAAATACATCGACGGAGCCGATGCTGGCTTCAGTCCAGACGACATCGCCAGGCACAAAGATGCCGCTCGGTTACTCGTCAATCATGCTGTCTCGACCACCGAACCAGCCACCGACGGGCCAATTTACGGGGTCATCGGAGCCCCATCGCGAGCGACGATACCCAACAAGCAGGTGATCATCGACGCCGCCCGAGAGACGCTGGACGCTGTCATGGTCGTTGCCGAACCGTTCACCATCGCCTACGGAATGGACCGACTCGCCAATACCCTGGTCATTGACATTGGAGCCGGCACGATCGACATCTGCCCGATGTACGGCACCTATCCGAAAGACGCAGATCAAATCACGTTGCCAATCGGCGGGGACGCGATCGACGAAGAGTTCCATCGCCTGATGAAGCAAAGCGAACTTCAACCACAACTTACTCTGAACATGGCCCGAGAAATCAAAGAGAAGTTTGGCTTTGGCCGCGACAACGAAGACGCCGCAATCGTGACGCTGCTCGTCGCCGGTAAGCCAACTCAGATCGACGTCTCGAAACAACTGAAATTCGCCTGCCGAGCGATCGTTCCGGGCATCGTCGAAGCGTCGCGGGAACTGATCTCGAGGTTCGACCCGGAATTTCAATCCTCGCTGCTCAGCAATGTGCTTCTCGGTGGCGGCGGAAGCCAGCTCAAAGGACTCGACCGCCTGATCGAAGAAGCGTTGCAGCCGTTCGGCGAGGCCAACGTCACCCACGTTGACGACTCAGTTTTCGCCGGAGCAACCGGTGCCCTGAAAATGGCGATGAGCATGCCGGCCGAATACTGGCAGCAGATCGCCGAGCAAGCACATGACAAGAATCGACACGTAGAACAACCAGCGAGCGTACGGCTTCGCCGCGCTGCCTGAGTCAATTCGACCATCCATGATCAATTCAAGTTTCACATCAACCACTGAAGACGGGCGGCGATCGGCCTTGCGGGCGACTGAAGAATCCTTCTGTCGCCCGCACCGATCACAGCCACTTCGCTGATCACCCCGATCGGCGACGCGACCACACCTCACTTCCCACGAAACGTTCAACCACTCCCCACATCACATCTCTGTGCGACATTTCCCCATCTCGTCGCCACTCAGTCCCCATTGGACATTTCATCACGAATACAATCGCCTGGCTCAAGAGCCTGTCGTCGAACCGCGCGCCCGCGCAGTCATCGTCCAGAAACCGTCGTCGATCTGCGAAGGCGACTCCGCCAGCCGCAACGGAACCGCTGGAGATCCGCTCGCTACTCACCGCGTCGCCGGTTCTCGCTCCGCTTGCTGATGTGACATTGCTGTCCGGCGCGCCGCTGCACATCCCGCTGCACATCCCGCTGCACATCCCGCTGCACATCCCGCTGAACGGTTCGGATGCTGACGATCAGGCGTTGACGTTTTCAGCAAGCACGGACAACAACGACGTCACCGGGTCATCGACAACTTCGCGCTCCAGGGCGGCGATCCGAACGGGGATCCGGTCGGAACTGGCGGGTCATCTCTCGGAGACTTCGACGATCAATTCCACCCGGATCTGCAGCACACTTCGACCGGCGTGCTTTCAATGGCCAAGTCGCTTGACGACTCCAACGATTCGCAGTTCTTCATCACCGAAGGTCCGCAGCGACATCTCGATTCACAGCACACGGTGTTTGGCCTGTTGACCACCGGCGAATCTGTCCGAGAAGCCATCAGCGGAACGCCAGTCACCAGCTCGGCACCAGACACTCCGGTTGTCATTAACTCGTTCAGCGTCTTTACGGACATCGAAAACGGCGTGCTGATGCTGAGTGCTCCGGAAGGTGTCACCGGCTCGGCAACAATCACGGTCACCGTCTCCGACCCGGACGGCAATGAGTCACAGCAAACTTTTGACGTGACCATTCAGGCGGACGCAAACAACAATCAGCCGTTCCTTGCCGACATTCCGTCCGTCCGAACTCTTGTCGACACGCCAACCGAGTTGCAGCTCACTCGGATCGACCTTGAGGGCAACACGGCTCGGATGACGACGACATCCTCATTCTCGACGGCGTTGGCGGAGACCCGCAACCATCTGGCGGAGTCACATTCAACGCTGGCGCAGAAACTTCGGTCGAGGGAGACCGCGTCGAGCTTGCCGCTGGAACGGTTACTTCTGTCGTCCATTCGTCGTCGCTCAGTGTTGCTGGAACGGGCTCTTTTTCAGTCAACGGCACGATGAACAACTACAACGGTGTCGAAGGAATCGTTGACCGCCTGATTCCGACGGACCGATCGTTCAACTTTACCGACGCTGCCGAGCAGATCGTCGTTGGCGATGACGGAACGGCATCAAAAGGAATTTCGCGAATCAGCAGCAACGGGATTGCTCTGCCGATCGACTTTGCGGATCCCACAGGATCGCTGACGATCAACTCGCTCGGGGGAAATGACGGCATCACGATTCTGGACCTCGACGGCGGAGCCTTCGGCGTCATCGCCGACGGAGGAGCTGGTGACGACACTCTGATGGGCAGCACGGAAAACGACACGCTGACCGGCGGAGCCGGCGACGACTCGCTGGACGGCAGCGGAGGAACTGACGTCTTCCGTGATGACGCCGTCGCAGGTGTTCAAACATTGCTTGCCGGAAGCTACGACGGCAACGGCAACGGCAACGACACGCTTGTCTCAATTGAACAGGCTGAACTCAACGGAGACTCATCGAATAATCAGATCGATGCGTCAGGCTTCACCGACAGCGTAACGCTCCGCGGTAACGGCGGCGACGACACACTGATCGGCACGACATCCGATGACATGCTCGAAGGCGGAGCCGGCGATGACTCCATCCGAGGCGAAGCCGGCGCCGATACGATCTTCGGCGGAGCAGACTCTGACGACGTCGACGGCGGTGCAAACACCGACCAGGTCGCAGGCGGAACCGGCGACGGCGCTGCAGACGCGGGCGATGTCGTGACCGGGTTGGCTGAAGAAATCGACGAGGCCTTCCAGTTAACCGTCCCGAACTGGGTTAAGGAATCTTGAGTGCTCGTTACCGGTTGTCGCCATCTTCGTCACGCGTCATCGCTGAGGCGGACCAGTTCGTCGTAGAGTTCCGGTCGACGCGTTCTGAGTGTGTAGTTCGGCAGGCTTCGCTCGGCGGCGAGCCGGCTGGGATCCAGTTCGCAGATAATCATCTCATCGCGGATCTCGTCGCGCTGAGTTGAGGCCAGCACCTCGCCATCCGGAGCAAACACGATTCCGCCGCCGCAGTGGTGAGGGTGCGCTGGCGAACCGGCGGGATAAGTGTCGAGGTGCCCTGCTCTGCCGGCCATGTTCGCCAGCACGGCGAAGCAGGCATTCTCGCGAGCCCTCATCGCATAACACGACGTGAAGAAGTCGATCGAGTGCTGTCGCGCCGCCGCTGCGGATTCCGGAGTGTCGTCCCACATTCTGATTCGCGCCGCGTGAGGCATCAGCAGAATGTCAGCGCCTTTCAGCGCCAGGATTCGAGCGACTTCTGGAAACTGGTTGTCGTAACAGATGATCGTCCCAACTTTGCAGAAACCAAGATCGTGAACGTCAATGTCGCGGCCGCCCTTGTAGTAAAGCGTCTCGTCACGAGACAGATGAATCTTGCGTTGCTTACCGATGTAGCCATCCGGGCCGACCAGAAACTGAGTGTTGAAAACGATGTCGCGCGGCTTTTCAGAGATCCCGACCGACAGCACCAGGCCGTACTTCTTCGCCAGTTCGATGCAGCGCTGAACGCTCGATCCTTCCGGGACAGCTTCTGCAAGTTCCCAGGTTTTTGGGTTGCAGTGGGAATGTATGAGTAATTCCGGAAACACGATCAATCGAGCATCCGCCTCCGCCGCTTTCTGGCAGGATGCATCCATCTGACCGAACACCCACTCGAGTTCATCGAACGGGCTGTTCATGCTGACGGCGGCGATTTTGAAAGACTCCATGAAAATCTCCGGAAGGGTGTCACGCTTGCCAGATAGGAGTTGTGCCCTCTGGCCGCCGTAAGTTCAACGCCGATGCCCTCGCGCGTCGAACTTCCGGCGGCCTCTTTTGTTTGACGCATTCAAGTTTCGGCCGTGTGGGACTGTGACGGCTCGTGCTTCGAGCCGACCAGAAACAAAAAAGCAGCCCGGTATTCCTGCAGGACACCGGGCTGCTTTTGTTTTGTCAGGCGAGAATTGACGGCTCGTTAACCAAGTGGCAGTTGTTCCGGCTCGATCACGAACGGGAATACTTTCACGGGATCGCCGGCTTTGAGCTTGTCCTGGTATGGCAGTTGTGCCGCTCGGTCAGCCGCAAACTGGAGATGCGTCAGGCGGAGACCAGCGTAAACGTCGAGGCCAGACTCGGCAGCAACATCGGCAAAGACTTCCCCAGCCGATGCCGCGTGACGGCGTACTCCGTGAATGCTCTTTTCGCGAACCTTGACGCCGGCCGCCGAAAGCTTGACCAGCCCTTTGAGGAATCGACCAACGATCGATTCAGGGTTGGACGCTCGCCAGAGGCGTTCCCATTCTTCGTGGGCTTCCCAGTAGTACCCGCAGTTAAACAGGTCGATGGCCAGCAGAAAATTGCGGTTCTCGTGCCATGCGTCCGGGTCGAGCGCTGCTGGCGTTCGGCCTTTTCGACCGTGGCTGTGCCCGTCCGGGTGCCTGATCGGGTGAGGTGTGTTGGTAGCCGGAACGTATGTGTAAGGCGGAAGCATCGCGGCTGGCAACAGCCGCGGAATCTCACTTTTTTTGGGCAGGACTTCACTTACCACGAAACTGATCTCCTCAATCTTTAATCATCGAAAAAACAGAACCCAGGCTCAGACACAACTTTGCCCCTGTGCGAGCAAGTCCGTCGGAGCAAAATCTGCAGCATTCAGTGGTGATGTCAGGACGGTGTGGCGCGGAATCGAAGTATCACACCGAACAAGGCGGCATTCGTCAAAATCAAAATACGCCCAAAATGGCCAATCCATGAGAGCGCTGACGAATTGCTGCAACATCCGTCACATGCAGCAATGTCGGGCAGGACAGACGTGCGGCAGATGACCGAACGGCTGTGGAAACGCGACCATCCTGGCCACGAGGTGGGAACATCAAGGTGGGAACATCAAGGTGGGAACATCAAGGTGGGAAACCGGTCAGCGATTACTTAACCACTCATCCAATCGCGACCGGTCTCCGGGCAGCATATCGAGCCAATTCGAGATGTTAAGATGTTCTCTCGCTGCGGACTCTAAAATTCCCGAAATGAAGGCAAGTCGCCCCCTCACATCGGAGAACGTTGCCGGAAATGTGTTCACAAGTGCGCATCTGGCTCTAAGGTTGGATCGCGAAAGAGGCAGGACCCGACGTTCACGGACGCGTGCGAGACCGCCATGCCCTTATTACACTCCGCAAAAGTCATCGCACTCACAGCGTTTTGACGCTGCCTGCCACTCTCAATCCAACTAAATCAACCAAATCGGAGTTGTCATGTTTGGGATCAAACCCGAAGTGCTGGCATTCATCGCCGGAGCGGTCGTCTCCTGGGGCGTTTACGTTCCCATCGTTCATCGAGCCGCTGAGCAGCTTCACAGCAGCCTGCGAGCGTTTCTGTTCGTCGGCGTCGCCTACTTTCTGACGGCAGTGCTGATTCCGCTCTCGTTGATCTTCTACTTCAACTACGACCCCACAACTAAAGGCCAAACCCCAAACTTCAACTTCATTCCGATGTCATTCGGAGTGGCCGCAGGAATTGCCGGAGCAGCCGGCGCCCTGTGTGTCATCTTTGCCGCGACCAAGGCGGGACCGGGCGGCGCACTCTACGTTGCCCCGCTGGTTTTCGCCGGAGCGCCGATCATCAACACGATCGTCACCATGACGATCTTCCATCCCGTCAAGAAGTTGCCGGAATTCCCCTTCTTCCTCGGCTTGATTCTGGCTGCTGTCGGAGCCGCTCTGGTCATGATTTACAAACCAAAACCAAATGCCCCCATGCCAGCCCCCGCCGCTACGACATCGGTTGTCGACAACGCCGGCCCTAACGACTCAGCGGGGTAGATCACTGCGGAATTAAGCAACGCCATTCGACAGGTGGTCTGGCCGGCGCGAGAACCGATGGATCACGGCTGGTTGAACGAGTAGTCCCACGGTGTGACGCCGTCACCCGAGTAGCGGACTTCCTCGAAGTGATGCATCACTCGGCCGAGTAGTTGCGTTGGGCGTTCGAAATAGCTGGCGAGAGCTTGTTCAACCTCGGTGGCGTCAGCAGCGTCGTCGCGCGACACCGAGTTCGACATGGCGAGAATGTAGAACTGCCCCGATCCCGGAAGTTTGATTTCAAACTCGCCGCTGTCATCGGTTGTGGCGACGTCGCCGCCGAGCGTTCGAATGCCAGCCGCTGCAAATTGCTGATCCTCTTCCGCGTCGCCAGTTCGAAGGCCCGTCACCGATAGTTTGGCGGTTCCTTTTCGTTCTACCGGAAGGACGATCACTCTGGAACCGCGGTCGGCTTTGCGATCGCCGTCTGCTGATCGATAGGTAATGCGTCCTCGAAACGCGAGGTACCGGCCATCGTTTCCGGCGTCGCTCGCGGTGAGTTCTGGGGGGGCCTCCTCCGGCTCGCCGGCTTCCTCGGTCGCAACCTTTGACGACGTTTGTACGGGCGGAAGCGTCGTGACTCGTCCAGTCCAGAAACCAATGGCAAATACAGCGGCTCCGATGCCAACGGCTGCCCAGATCAGAGATGCCGACAGAACCACGACCTTCGCTCCGCCAGCGTTCTGAGGTTCCTCGACCTTCGCGCCGACTGCTGGGTTCAACGATGTATGAGAGGAGACCGGATCCGCTTCCTTCACCGGCTCGTCCGTCGAGTCGCCTTCGGTCAGACCAAACTCGGCGGCCGCCAGCAACCGTTTCCAGGACTTTCCGGCCTGGGCCGTGCTTCGCCACGGGCGAGCTTCGCCGGAAGAGTCACTTTCTCCTTCTTCCGGACCAGGCGAAATCGGTTTTCGACCACGAACTCGAGGGGCAAGTTCAATGGGTTCCGGCGCCGGCAGTGGCCGAAGTTCAATCGGCTCGTCCAGTGTCCGGATCCCGGCGATTGGCTGAGGCGTACCTTCGAGTTCCCCCTGCTGCTTTGGAAGTTCGCCTTTCTGTGAGGCCCCATCTTCAGGTCCCTCACCATGCCGATCGTCGATGACACGCCCTTCGACACCCGTTCCGCCAGCACTTTGAGCGGCACTTCGAAGCGACTCGCCACGCGCGGGTTTGTCGATCGACGCCAACTCATCCAGCGCCTGTGCCAGCTTGCTGTCGCCCATGTCGAGCCCACCATCGGGCAACGGCCTGATGGTGCCATCGAGATCGGGAACGCGCAACGTCCAGCCGCAGGTCGGGCAATCGAAGACCTCGCCCGCTTTCGCGCGGGAGATTCCCAGAAACTGCCGGCAGTGCTGACAACGAAACTTGATGGGCATCAGGAAGAACTCTTCGAATCAGATTCAGTCACGCCGCCGATTGATTCATCAGCAGATTCAGCACGCTCCACCAGCAGCACAACGGCGATCGTTAGATGACCGAGCAATGCCAGAACATCGATCACAAACACGGTCAGTGCAACGTAAGTCAGTCCCCGCACGGCGTCGCTGCCGGCGGAGTCTCCAGCACCGGACAGGATCAAACCCAGGCACACCGCCACGAGCACAACCACCAGCAGTACCACTGCCGCGTTGAGCAACCAGTTGATTCGTTTTCTGACGACTGACAACTGCACCGATAGCGTCCCCCCGGATGAACCACAGTTCTCGCACGAAACCGTCCAGTCTAGCGGGCTCTTCGAAGCATCGCGACAAACTGCTGGCCATTGAACGCTCACTGCATCAATCGTCCTGCCCGTAGGTCAGGCTCTGCCTGACGGAATTCTGAGTTCAGTTTCCACGAACATCCTTCTGATTTCGTCAGGCAAAGGCTGACCTACATAAAAACGATGACCGAAACCGCTGGCCGTTCGCCGACGGTCGGGCCAGCTTTCAATCGATCGTCACGTCAGCCAGAATGAACGGCTCCTATAACGGATGCGAAACCAGCAGGAGACTCCCATGAAAACAGCCACAGCCATCATCGCCATCTCATTGTCTCAAAGCGTGTCATCGATGGCGTTTGCCCAACTCGGCAACGCTGATGCGAAAGACGTTCCGGGCTTCCCGATTCCGGAACTGCGTGCGTACATCCCGGAAATCGCCAGGGCCGTCGAGCTGATCGGTCAGAACCGCGTTGAAGACTCGTTCAACTCGTTGAAGACTGAACTCAATCCCGCCTTCCGCAACGAGGGTGCTCACGAGAAATTTCGCCAAAGCTGGTTGAAACTCTTCATGCAAGTCGGGCGGTTGCGACTCGAATTCGACTCGTACGACATTGTCGGCTACTACCGGGTTTCCTCTCAGGCGTACTTTCTTTACGGCACCGCCAACGGAGCAAACGGCCCCGTCATGTTCGACTTCCGAGTCTTCCGGTACCGCGGTCGCTGGCACATCCACGGTTTCAGCTTCAACGTTTCCGGCTGGGACCGTAAACCAGTGATGCATGCAGACAGCGTCAAGCTCGCCATTCCGGTGACGTACCCGTTGGGTGATCGACCAATTGCAAAAATCGATCGACCGGCTCGAAAAGACAAACTCCCGCCGAAGCCGCCGATCGTCAGCTTGCTGACCGAATAGTCAATCATCGAAGACTGAACCACTTTTCGATCTGACGGCCGTTCATCCTCGCGTTCCCCCGCCCGGACACCACTTTTCATGAGCACACAGCTCGGTCAACTTCGTTCAGAACTCACTCGGCTCCGCAACACTCGCCAGATGGTACGAGGCATCAGCGGGCTGTCGCTGCTACTTCAATCGGCGATGCTGATTCTGGTCGGCGGGTTTCTGTTGGACTGGCTGTTGGACATGTCGACGGCGCAGCGCTGCATCCTGCTGACATTGATGGCTGTCATTCTTGGGTGGTCCTTTCGCCGATTCGTGAAGCCATGGTTCGGGCAGGACGACAATCTCATCGAGCTGGCACTCGACGTCGAGCAACGACACGGCCTGGACAACGATCTCGTCTCGGCGATTCAGTTCGAAGGTCCGGAAGCCGCCACCTGGGGCTCGACGCAGCTCGAATCCGCCGTCATTACGCAGGTCGCGGAGTTAACTCCCGACCTGAAAGTCTTCGAGGGTCTCTCCTTTGCTGACTTCAGACGGCGGATGATCATCCTGGCATTAGCTGTCGCCTTGCCGACTCTCGCGAGTGGTTTGTTTCCCGGCTACTTCCTCGCGTACCTCAATCGCATCTTCCTCGGAAGTTCTCAATACCCAACGGCCACTCAGATCGCAGAAGTCGTCGTAAACGGCCAGGCTGTCGTCGACGCCAACGGGAGAGTCATCAGAGAAGTAACCAGCCCCTTTGGGCATGCACTCTATTTTCAGGTGCACATCACAGGCCAACGTCCCACAGCCACCGCTCAGAATGTCCGCATCCAGAGTTTGGATGGCAACGTCTCAACTGAAGTTCAACTCAGACATTCCGCAACCCTGCTCGATTCAGAAGAGAATCCCGCACCTGACTCTGTGGCCATTTCTAAAGGCAATACCTTGATACTCACTGGCGAGCTGCCGCGGCTGATGGATTCCGTCACGATCCAGGTATTCGTTGGCGACGCACGCTCGCCGAAGATCACGATTCATGCAACGCCGCTGCCAGTCGTTGAACCCGCACTGTCGGTCACACCGCCCGAGTACGTTCGAGCGGTGATCGCCCCAACCGACTCCACCGAATCCAAGAGAGCTTTGTCCGTCGTCGAAGGATCACGAATCGACCTCACCGTGCGGAGTCTGAACAAGCCGCTCGAAATGGTGGCTCTGACGATCGGTGAAAGCGACTACCGTCTCACACCCAAAGACGCTGAAAAACGGGAATGGACATTGGACGTGTCCGGCACCGAGTTCGCAGACGTCTCAGAAACACTCCGCTACCAGATCCAGGCGACTGACGCTCAAGGGCTTCAGCTTGAAAATCCGATCCACGGCACGATTCGACTAAGAACCGATCAGCCACCTCGACTGGCAATCACAGCCAGAACTCGCAATGTCGTCGCCACAGCAAAGCCGCCGATTATCTGGTCAGCTTCGGACGACTTTGGCCTTTCGCGAGTGTTCGCTCGCATTCAGGTGGCACGAATGGATGGTGAAGTTTCGGAGACCGAAGTCGAAGTCGCTTCAATGCCTGAACGCGGGACGCCTCAGACATCGCTACGAGGTACTTACCCTCTCGACCTTTCTTCGCTGAAACTGGTAAAAGGGGACGAACTGAAAGTCACCTTCGCCGCGTACGACTTCCGAGGAGACGGTGAACCGGCCATCAGCTACAGCGAACCGATTCAACTCCAACTGACCGACCGACAGGGAATCCTGTCCGGTCTTTTGGAAACAGACGAAGAATCTGCCCGACAACTCGACGCCATCATTCGGCGCGAGCTGGGCATTGGAGATTCCAAATGACGAAAGCGAACCCTCACTCGCAGCGCGACCAAAGATGCAGAAACTTGATCTTCGTCATTGCCGCCTTCGTCTTTACCCTGGCGAGCATCCCCGAGTCCGCAACGGCCGTCGACAAACTCGCGCTGCGGCGCAAACAGATCGACCAGCAACGCGCACGGGCGATGGCACAGAAGCTTGTATCCAGCGCCGTCGACCTGCAGATTCACCAGCTCGAAGACAACGGGCTGACGGACCTGCCCATCTACAAAGAGATCACCGCGATGCGTGGCAGCATCGGCGAACTCGTCGAAACCGAAATGGCGGACGTCGTCGAGCTCCTGCTGAACGCTCAACATCTCGATAAGCCGGCAGATCGAGAAGCAAAGTTCGTCGCCGCGCGCAGCACCATCCGCCAGATCGTCATCCGCCTGGCCATCGAACGCCACAACCTGTTGCGTCGACTGCGCAATGCGGAAATCGCCGAGCAGATCAAACGGCTCATCCGACTCGAAACGGCGACGATGACCGTGACAAAAGGTCTGCCTGAAGAGTCACAGACTCGCCGCGAACAACTGGCCGTCCGCACAATCGAAGACCAACGCGACATCAAGGAGTTGTTCCTTCACCTGGTCGAAACTCTGGCGGACGTCACTTCGTGGGACGGAGCCATCGGCCAGGGAGCGACCAAAGGACTCATCATCCTCAAACGTGAAGAGGTCGGCCTGCACCTTGATCGTGCCGGAACAAAACTCGCAGCGACCAGGTTTGCCTCGTCAGCGGTCGAGCAGGCTCTGGTTGTCGCCGGTCTGAAGAAGTTGCTCGACGAAGTTCTGCATACCCAGGGTTTGATCAGCTCGGACTCTGAGTCAATCTTCGAGAGGATCGAAGAACTGGCCAACAAGCAAAGCGAGATTCGTGCGAAAGTCCAGAAAGCAGACCTCGCCAACACCGAAGAATCAACCGGCCTGACGGCCGAACAGGATGCCATCAAAGCAGAACTCGAAGAGCTGGCCGAAGTCGTCGCCGACAATCCGCAAGCTGCCGAGCACATTGAAGAGGCAATCGAAGCCGCCGCGCAAGCGTCCGAACAAATCTTCTCTGAAGAGCCGGAACAAGCTGTCAACTCGCAGCGACTGGTCGAAGGACATCTCGTCGCCCTGCAGGACAAACTCGAACAGGACATTCAGGCACAACTCGGTGATCAAACAGCCGCCGAACTTGCTGAAACCGTCAAACACCTTGAAGCCACGAAGGCTGACCTTGAACAAGCGGTGACGAAACAGAATCAGGCAGAAGAGACTGCAGCCGACGACCCCGCCAGAGCAGCCAAACAGGAAGAAGCCATCAAGGTCGCCCTCAAAGAAGCCGCAAACGCAGCCGTAGATCGCCAGCTTCCGGAAGAACTCACCGCCACAATCGCCGCTGCCGAAGACGCTGTCGCCATGGCCGCCGAAGCTGCCAAAGAAGCAGCCAGGCCAGCGAACGAGGACAGCGAGAAAGATCAAGCGGCATCCGAAGAGGCTTCTAGGAATGCGTCGGACGCTGTCGAGCGAGCGTTGGCGAGCACTCAGGAATCGCTGGCAGAAGCTCAGCGAATGGAAGCGGCCGTGAAGATCGGCGAACTGGCCCGCGCCGCCGAAGCACTCGAACGAGCAGCTGCGGCCGAACGGAAGATCGCCGAGACAGCAGACGATATCGCCAGGGGAAAACCTGTCGACGCCGAAACGGCCAAAGAATTGACCGAAGAACAGGCAACCGTGCAGGACGTCGCCGAGCGGATCGCTGAAGGCGTTAAGGACACCGCTCCACAAGTATCTGCGGCGCTGAAGGAAGCAGGCAACAAAGCTCAAGAGGCGAAGGCACCACTCGATCAGGTCGCCGCCGCATCGAAGGAAGCAGACACCGCGAAAGCTGCCGCAGAGACAGCGAAGGCTGACAACGACGAAACAGCCATGGCTCAGGCCAAAAAGGCCGGCAACGACGCCAACAACAAGGCAGCGGAAGCAGCAAAACAGGCGGCCCAAGGCGCGGGTGAAGCGGCCAACCAACTTGCGTCCGCGGCCAAGGGACTTCGGAATGAGATCGCTGAAACGGCAAAACATCTTGCACAACTCTCCGAAGAGCAACTCGCCCAGGTCAAGGACGCGCAGGCTGCCGTCGACGACACAATTAGGGAGACGGAAAAGTCCGTCGCCGACCGGATTCAGAAACTGTCCGAGGCTCGCAACGAAGTCGCCAAAGCCTTCACCGAGCAGCAGCGTGCAGAAGGTCGTCCGGAAGCGGCCAACGCGATGGATCTGGCTCAGAAGATCGCCGAAGCCCAGGCAGTCCAGAACTCGGCCGACCAGGCCGCTGACGATGTCGAGTCCGGCGCTGCGGCAACTCCACTGGAAGCGGCCACCAAACAACTCAGCGTTTCCGACCTTGCACAGCAACTCGGGAAGAAAGCCAAAGATCGACCTCAGGCAAAGGCGGCTCAGGCGGAGAACAAACCTGATCCACTGGCAGCGGCTTTGCAACAGGCTCAACAGGCAGGTGCCGAAGCCGCTCGGCAGGCGCTGGACGGAAATTCGGAAGCGGCAGAAACGGCGCGTGAACAGGCCCGCGAAGCTTTAGCCAGCGCACTCAAAACTGCGGTCGCCGAAGCCGACCAGGCGGCCGATGCAGAACCAACCGGCATGCCCGATGCAAAGGCTCAGAAAGAAGTCGCGGCCAAGGCCAGAGTAGCCGGTGAACTGGCAAAAGAGGATGCAGGCAATGCGGCAGATGAATTGGCCAAAGCTGCGGAAGCGGCCACACAGGCAGCTAAAGAAATCGGTGAAGACCTGCCGGAGATCGCAAAGAATTTCCAGGAGAAGACGACCGACGCATTGACTGAAGCGGCGAAGACACTCGACGAAGCGGTCAAGGAACTGGCGGGTGAGCAGGCGACAGAACTGGCTGCGGTCTCAGAAAAAGCTGACACCGCCGCCGAAAAATCAGCTCTGGTAGATGCCAGCGCCGCCGCCGCGATTCGAGACGCTCAACAGGCAGCGGACGCTGCCACCGATGCGGCGAACGCTGTCGCCATGGCAGACCCCGAAGCCCACACGGACGGCACTGCGCCGGAAGATTCACCCGACACACCGCCTCAGGAATTGGACGCCGTCGCCGCCGATCAGGAAATTTCAGCGAACCTTGAACGAGCGGCAGCCGACCTCGCCGCGAAAGCCCAGCAGCTCGAACGCGAACAGGCACTCGCCCTGGCTCTGGCCGAACTTTCTAAGTCCCAACAGGAATCAGTCGAACAACTCGCCGACGCCAGGGACTCGCTCAAAGACCCCAGCGACGCGAAAAATGCCGATGCAGAACCGGGAGAAGCGACGGACACCGACAAACCAGTTGGTGACGACGCTGATGAAATGACTCCGGGCGAAAAGATCGCCGCTCAGAAACTCGCGCAGGCCATGAAGCAGTTTTCGGATTCGCAACGCCTGACTGGTGAAGGAGCGGTCGAACTGTCCGGTCAGGAACAAGTCGCCAACCAGGCGATTCGAGAAGCACTCGACCTCGCTTCAGAACTGCTGAAGAATCTGAAGCCAGCTCCTGCGCCGCCGGGTGATCAGCCGGAGCCGCTCGCAGCGCTTGATCCAGCGAATCAGCCACCAGCTCCCCCTGAGGGTGGCGAACCTGCAGACCCCGCAACCGGGGAACCTGAAGACGCGACTGAACCTTCTGATCCGACTGCCCCGTCAGGCGATCCAGAATCCGGAGACACACCAGCTGGCCAGCCGCAGCCTGGTCAGGCAGGAAACCAGAACCAGGGTGCCCCTCAACCGGGCAGTCCGCAACAAGGCCAGCCGCAGTCAGCCGAATTGGGAACCGGATTCGTACCCGACTCGCCAGAAGCCACTGCGAGACTGATGGCCGATCCGGAACTGCTTGCACAGCTCGCCGAACTGATGGAGGCAGCAATGGCCGAAGCCGCCGAAAACCAGGACGCGGCTGCAGCTCAGGCAGCGGCAACTGAAGCCGGTCAGCCAGCAGCTGCGGAACCACCATCAGCACAACCGCCGAGCGGCAGTCCCACTCCGCAGAACGCTCAGGCCTCACAGAAGTCCGAAGGTGGCGGACCGTCAGACGTTGGCTTACCCACCGAGAATCAGGCGACCAAAGACGATCCTCTGAACGTTGCCAACACCGCGACTCCATCCAAAGATGGACGGACACCAACGTCGAAAGACCAGGCTCGTAAGATCGACACCCGCCAGTTCCGACAGGCTGCGTGGTTTGCCAAACTGCCTGCAGAGCTACGAAACGCGATCCTGGCCGGAAGCCAGCGCCGAGCACCTCGCGCTTACGAAGATCGCCTCCGACGGTATTTCGAAAGTCTGGAATAACGGCTCGCAGTGACAGAATACCCAGTTTTTCTGGCCACCTGACGGGAGCTGATGACGCTGTCCTGTCAAGCATTCTGGACGATTTGAAAACGTTCCCTGACCCTGGTATCGTCTCGCCCTGACTGATCATAAATCTTCAGGGAGCCTCAGGGATGACCTCATCGACAGAGCCGGAATCAACGCAAACGTCTGACCTCGGCGA
>Ga0316208_1001858_pt1 | contig 18584 bp, 20 predicted proteins | sample 3monopyrite_MG_FD_204944 | JGI IMG/M metagenome (GOLD analysis project Ga0316208, IMG submission 204944) | Microbial mat bacterial communities from mineral coupon in-situ incubated in ocean water Damariscotta River, Maine, United States -... | ecosystem: Environmental > Aquatic > Marine >...
ATCTTTTTGTAAAAAAACAAAAAGGATGCCGCTTCTATCCTTAACACAGAGCTAAACTTCAATTTAAAATTCTAACTTAGCTTCATGAATTTATCTTACTGGGAAATAAAATCATGGTTAACTAATATTGATTTTTGCATTGTTGGCAGTGGCATTGTTGGGCTTAATTGTGCGCTTCAATTAAAAGAACAGTTTCCAAAAGCTAAAATTCTAATCCTTGAAAAAGGAACATTACCTCAAGGCGCCAGTACAAAAAACGCAGGCTTTGCGTGCTTTGGAAGCCTAAGCGAAATACTTGATGATTTAAAAACACATTCAGAAGAAGACGTTATTCAACTTATTTCAAAACGTGTTAATGGTTTAAAATTATTAAGACTAACACTTGGAGATAAACAACTCAACTACCAACAATTAGGGGGTTATGAGTTGTTTTTAGATGCAGACGAAGCATTATTCCAAAGTTGTATTTCAAAAAAAGAAACTATAAATACATGGCTCAAACCCCTTTTTAAGGATAGTGTATTCAGTTTAAAAGACAACCTTTTCAATTTCAAAAATGTAAACGAACAATATATTTTTAATCAATTTGAAGGACAAATAGACACGGGGAATATGATGGAATCATTACTTGAGAAAGCACAGTCAAAAGGTGTCAAAATTTTAAATAATATTCAAGTCCAAAATTTTTCAGAAGATACAGATTCAGTAAAAATAAAATCCAATCAATTTGAGTTTTCAGCTTCAAAATTACTCATTGCTACCAACGGTTTTGCATCACAATTAATTAATCAAAAAGTGAAGCCAGCAAGAGCCCAAGTTTTAATAACCAAGCCTATTGAAAATTTGGATATTAAAGGCACATTTCATTTAGATAGAGGTTATTATTATTTTCGAAATATAGATAATAGAATCCTTATAGGAGGTGGACGAAACTTAGACTATAAAGGCGAAGAAACTACCGAATTTAATCAAACAGCCATTATTCAAAACAAGCTTGAAGCATTATTAAAAACAATTATTTTACCTGAAACACCTTTTGAGATCGATCATCGATGGTCTGGTATTATGGGCGTTGGGAACCAAAAAAAAGCTATTGTAAAGCAACTAAGTAACCATGTGTTTTGTGGCGTTAGGCTTGGAGGAATGGGTGTCGCCATCGGAAGCTTGGTAGGTAAAGAATTAGCAGATTTAGTGTGATGTCATTACGATGAGAGAAACGACGTGGTAATCTTTTAAATTATAACTTAAAATCATGAGATGGCCACGACTTTTTATAAAGTCTCGCAATGACGAAAAATAAGCATGACAATAAAACAACAACTATATAAACAATGTCTTGAGTTTGTCGATAGTCGTTTTCAAACCATTCAGAATACCATAAAAGAAATTCAAGAATCTTTGCTCTCTGAAACTAAAAGTAGTGCTGGCGATAAACATGAAACTGGTCGTGCTATGTTACAATTAGAACGTGAAAAGGCAGGAAATCAATTGGCAGAAATTCAAAAGCTTAAAGCCATTTTAAATAAAGTAAACCCAGAAGCTAAGCATCAAAAAGTGACGTTAGGTAGCGTTGTTTATACCACACAATCTAACTATTTTATCGCTATAAGTGCAGGTGAAATAGTATTAAATACTGAAAAGTTTTATGCCATTTCGCAAGCTACACCAATGGCGCAACTATTAATCTCAAAAACAGTTGGCGACGAGGTTATATTTAGAAACACTACTATTAAAATTACTCAAATTTTATAGAAAATATTTTAATACATGACAAAAATTTAGAACAGAATCATAAATCGCACATTACGGTTTTTTCGTTACCTAGACCTCACAGGTTTTGAAAACCTGTGAGGTCTTTGTTATCCTGAAAAATGCAAGTAGTTTATTTCTCAACATTAATTTTTGTCATGTACTTAAAGAAAAAAGTAAATTTATTTCTCAATGTATGAATTGTGATGTACTTTAACATTATAAATTTTATTTATGAAACGTTTGCTCCTATTTGTTATTTGTTTTTGTTCCTTATCACTAGGTTTTTCTCAAAATAAATCGAGTATACAATTTGTGATTCGTAATGTAGGGATAGGTGTTGATGGTCACTTTAACACCTTTAATATAGAAACTGATTTTGATAATAAGGGCGACCTTTTAAATATTAAAGGAGACATAAAAGTAGCTTCCATCGAAACAGGTATGAAAAGTAGAGATAAACACCTTTTGAAAGCTAATTATTTTGATGTTGAAAACTATGAAAGTATAACATTGGTAAGTAAAGCAATAAACACAAAATCTGATGGTGTATTCACTCTGATTGCCGATTTAACTATTAAAGGAATAACCAAAGAAATAAGTATTACCGTTAATCGTGATAAGATTAATAAACAATATATAATATCATCGAGCTTTGAGATTAATCGTAGAAATTTTGATGTCGGGGGCAGAAGTATAGTAATGAGTAATACTGTGAAAATTAATGTAGTTCATTATCATAATTTATAAATGACACCACACCAGTATGATGTTATAATTGTTGGAGGCGGATTAGCAGGACTTACAAGTGCTATACACATAACCAAAGCAAATTTTAAGGTGTTACTTATTGAAAAAAACACTTACCCAAAACATAAAGTTTGTGGTGAATACGTGTCTAACGAAACACTGCCTTATTTGGATTTTTTAGGATTTAATCCTTTTGAATTTGGTGCAAAACGGATTTCTAAATTTCAATTAACCACGCACAATAATAAAAGTATTGAAGCAAAACTTCCTCTTGGTGGTTTTGGAATAAGTCGTTATGAGTTTGATTTTCAACTTTACCACTTGGCCATTAAGAGCGGTGTTGAGGTACTTCATGATATTGTAATTAATGTTGATTTTGAGGCTGATATTTTTCGAGTAGAAACCAAATCAAATAACATTTTGAAATCTAAAATTGTTATAGGTGCTTACGGGAAGCGCTCCAATATCGACATACAACTTCAAAGAAAATTTGTTAAAAAACAATCCCCTTATTTGGCTGTAAAGATGCACGTAGCAGGAGAATTTCCGGACAATAAAGTGGCGCTTCATAATTTTAAAAGCGGGTATTGTGGTGTTTCAAAAACAGAAAATAATCATATTAATTTATGCTATATCACTAATTATAAAGCCTTTAAAACATATAAAAACATTGAGACTTTTAACGAGGAAGTGTTATTTAAAAACAAGGCATTAAAAGCTATTTTTAAGAACTCAAAACCACAATTTGAAAAACCTTTGACCATTAGTCAAATTTCATTTCAAACTAAAAGCCCTGTGGAGAATCATATCATAATGTGTGGCGATACAGCAGGCATGATTCATCCGTTGTGTGGTAATGGTATGGGTATAGCAATTAGAGGAGCACAATTAGCGTCAGAACTCATAATTGATTATCTTCAAGGAAAAATTGAATCACGAAAAGCGTTAGAGAATCAATATGCCAAGCGGTGGAAAAAAACCTTTAATTTAAGGCTAAAAGCAGGTCATACCATCGCCTATTTTTTTAGAAAAGATTTTTTTGCACCAAAAATACTAACCCTTTTAAGGTGTTTTCCATTCTTAGTTCCTCTTATTATTAAAATGACTCACGGCAAACCTATGACAGTGAAATGAGCTTATTTTTAGATACCACATATAGAAGCAGTGAAACCGAATTGATGGACGATTTTTCCATGAAAGGCGATTTACTTCGCGATACTTTAGATAAACTAGGCAATATTAATAAATGGCTTGGTGGCAATCGTATTACCTTAAATGGTATTGAACAGTTGCTAAAACAGCAACCTAAAAATAAAACCTATACCATATTAGATTTAGGCTGTGGGCACGGTGATATCTTGAGGTTAGTTGCAGATTATGGTAGAAAACACAATTATAGTTTTAATCTTGTTGGTATAGATGCTAACCAAGATGCGGTCGATTATGCTACCGAATTATCCGTAGATTATCCCGAATTATCTTTTAGAAATGAAGATGTGTTTTCAGAAGCGTTTCAAGAGTTGGATTATGACGTGGTATTAACAACCCTTTTTTTACATCATTTTAAAGAGGAAGATATTAAAACCCTATTATCTAACCTTTCAAAGAAGGCTAATTTAGGAATTGTTGTTAATGATTTACAGCGAAGCGAAATAGCTTATGGATTATTTAAGATATTAGGTTTGGTAATATCAAACCACATGATTAAAGAAGATGGGTTAACCTCTATTTTGCGCGCATTTAAAAGAGAAGATTTAGTACATATTTCAAAAGCGTTAAACCTCAAATCACAAATTCATTGGAAATGGGCATTTCGCTACCAATGGTTAATTAGAACATAAATGGCCGTAAAAATAACATCAGTTGCAAAACAACTTCCAAAATACACCAGAGAAACTAAGGATATTTTGCCCTATGTTGAGCTTTGGTTAAACGGACAAGACCAACGATTTAAACGCAAGGTTCTTAAGATTTTTGAAAATGCCGCTGTAGATAAACGGTACTCTATAATGGATGCAGAAGCTGTTTTTTTAAACACCTCCTTTGAAGATAAAAACGACATCTATACTAAAGAATGTATTCAACTTGCTGAAAAATGCTTACACAAGGTCTTAAACAAAGCAGTCTTAAAACCAACAGACATAGATTATATTATTACCGTAAGTTGCACGGGTATTATGATTCCTTCTTTAGATGCTTATCTTATTAATAATTTAAAGATGAAACAAGATATTGTGCGTTTGCCTGTAACCGAAATGGGTTGTGCCGCTGGCGTATCAGGCATCTTATATGCCAAGAATTTTCTAAAAGCAAATCCCAATAAACGAGCTGTTGTCATTGCGGTAGAATCGCCTACGGCTACGTTTCAATTAGAAGATTATTCTATGGTGAATATTGTTAGTGCAGCTATTTTTGGTGATGGTTGTGCCAGTGTTATTTTATCATCTTATGAGGATGAGATTGGTCCAGAAATTAAAGATGAAGCCATGTATCATTTTTTTGATGCAGAACAGATGATGGGATTCAAACTTAGAAATTCAGGGTTGCAAATGGTGCTAGATCAATCTGTACCGCAAACCATTGCCAATCATTTTCCTAAAATTATTCATCCATTTTTAGAACGGAATAATTTAACAATCCAAGATATTAATCATTTGGTTTTTCACCCAGGTGGAAAGAAAATTGTACAAACCGTTGAAGATTTGTTTGGAGCTCTAGGCAAGAATATAGACGACACAAAAGAAGTTTTAAGACTTTATGGCAATATGAGTAGTGCAACAGTATTGTACGTGTTAGAGCGTTTTATGGATCGAGATATTCCTAAAGGCGACAAAGGTATTATGTTAAGTTTTGGTCCTGGTTTTTCAGCACAACGTATTTTATTAGAATGGTAAATTATGAGAGAGTTTGAGCATAATAATTATTGGGCATTAATTTTAGGAGGCAGTTCCGGCTTAGGTTTGGCAACTGCAAAAAAATTAGCAAAACACGGTATGAACATTTGTATCATTCATCGGAGTTCAAGAATGCAGGATGATGCTATTCAATCTGAATTTATTACTATAAAAGATGAAGGTATTCAGTTTAAATCGTTTAACACAGATGCATTTAATACTGAAAAACGAGATGTTATAATTGAAGCGTTAAAATCTTTACTCGGTGAAAAAGGAACTATAAGAACTTTTGTGCATAGTGTGGCTAAAGGCAATCTTAAGCCCATGATTTCTGAAGATAAACCCGTATTAAAAAACGATGATTTTGCATTAACCATTAACGCTATGGCAATTAGTTTATACGATTGGACTAAAGCCTTATATACCAACAAAATGTTTGCTAAAGACGCAAGAATTATAAGCTTTACTAGCGAAGGCAACACTAAAGCCTGGGAGAATTATGCCGCTGTTTCTGCTGCAAAGGTAACCTTAGAGGCTATCACCAGAAATATCGCACTAGAATTTGCAACCTACGGAATTAAAGCCAATTGTATACAAGCTGGTGTTACAAATACGGCTTCTTTAAGAATGATACCCAGCAGTGATAAGATAATAGAACATACCTTAAAAAGAAATCCAAATAAGCGCCTAACATTACCAGAAGATGTAGCAAATGTTGTTTATTTATTAAGTAAAGATGAAGCGTCTTGGATTACAGGAACCATAATTCCTGTGGATGGCGGAGAGCATCTTTCATAGTAAAATTATAACCAGAGGTCTACAGAACTTGAAATTTAGAAATGAAATCAGAACAAATCATAAAACTTTTACCCTATCAAGATCCTTTTTTGTTTGTTGATGGCATTAATTCTATCTCAGAAGATGGCGTAACAGGGTATTATACATTTAAAGCCAATGAATCCTTTTACAAAGGGCATTTTAAAAACAACCCTAGAACGCCGGGAGTCATTTTAACCGAATGTATGGCACAAATTGGTCTGGTTTGTCTTGGTATTTATTTGCTCAGAAATGAATTCATTGAAACAACAAAACCTCAAATAGCGCTGACCTCGCATCAAATGGATTTTTATCTCCCTGTCTTACCAAACGAAAAGGTAACTGTAGTTTCTGAAAAGGAAGTATTCAGGTTTAATAAATTGAGATGTAAGGTGGAACTATTTAATGCTAAAGATGAATTGGTAGCACGAGGAAAAATTTCTGGAATGTTAAAAATATGAAACAGCGCGTCGTTATAACAGGGTTAGGAGTTGTAGCACCAAATGGTGTTGGAGTAACTAATTTTACAAAAGCATTAAAAAACGGTACATCAGGAATTACATTTCATCAGCAATTAAAGGACTTAAATTTTTCTTGCCAAATAGGAGGTATTCCTCAAATTTCTGAAGTATTAAAATCTAAATATTTTACAGATTTACAACTTAGAGGCTTTAACAGCTCTGGAATTTTATATGGTTGCATTGCAGGTATTGATGCATGGCAAGATGCTGGCTTTAATGTAGATAGTGAAAGTCCACTAGATTACGATACGGGTCTTATTTTTGGTACAGGAACCTCCGGTGTAGAGAAGTTTCGCGAGGCTATTTATAATTTAGATAAAGGAGATGTAAGGCGTTTGGGTAGCACCGTTGTTTTACAAACCATGGCAAGTGGCGTAAGCGCATATCTTAATGGTATGCTTGGTTTAGGAAATCAGGTTACAACAAATTCATCGGCCTGTGCCACAGGAACAGAGGCATTACTTATGGGCTTTGATCGTATACAAAACGGAAAAGCGAAACGCATGTTAGTAGGCAGTTGCAGTGATCATGGTCCCTACATTTGGGGCGGTTTTGATGCCATGCGCGTGATGACCTATAAACACAACGATAGTCCTGAAACAGCATCGAGACCATTAAGTGCCTCAGCATCTGGGTTTGTTCCCGGTAGTGGTGCTGGTGCTTTTTTGTTAGAATCTTTAGACAGTGCTTTAGAGCGAGGAGCAACTATTCATGCTGAGGTTTTAGGAGGTGAAGTTAATTCTGGTGGGCAACGACAAGGAGGCACACTTACCGCACCAAATGCTGAAGCTGTGCAACGCTGTATTAAGAATGCTATTAAAAATTCTACTATTCATCCTAATGACATAGAAGTCATTAACGGTCATCTGACCGCAACTACTAAAGATGCATTAGAAATTCATAATTGGAGCAAAGCCTTAAGCAGGGAAGGAAACAATTTTCCATATATAAATTCAACCAAGTCTATGATTGGTCATTGCTTAGCGGCATCAGGTGCTATTGAGTGTGTGGCGAGCGTGATCCAATTAAAAGAGCAATTTATTGCACCAAATATTAATTGTGAAGATTTACATGCCTCGATTAGTGAAATAGCGGCTTCAGAAAAAATTCCTAATCAAAAAATAGACTTAAAATTTAATATTATAGCTAAAGCTAGCTTTGGTTTTGGTGATGTTAATGCCTGTGTTATATTTAAAAAGTTTGATAACTGATAATTATATATAGTACGTTTAGATTAACTTTACAAGTAAAAATAACTATGGAAAACGAGGAACTAATTAGCAAATTAAAAGCAATTGTTTCACCTTATGTTCAAGATAATGAAGCCTTTGAGAATCTTTCTAAAGACACTGATTTTGTGAAGGATTTAAAGATAAACTCTGCAAATTTAGTAGATATTATACTTGATATTGAAGATGAATTTGATATTCGATTAGAAAATGAAGACATGGAAAAAATGTTAGATGTTAAAGCGGCAATGGAAATCGTTAATGAAAAGTTAGCCAATTAATGATTGGCATAGATATTATTGATATTGCTGAGGCTAAAAGAACGTCTAATTGGGAAAGACCTCGTTTTTTAGAGAAGCTTTTCACATTAAACGAGCAACAATTAATTCATGCTTCTAAAAATCCGTTTATAATGGTTTGGCGATTGTGGAGCATGAAAGAGGCTGCGTATAAATTATATACACAAACACACCCTGAGCGGTTTTACAACCCAAAACAATTTCAATGTGAAATTATTGGCGTGAAGTTAAAGGTGAAGTATAAAGACTTTCAATGTTTCATCAACACAAAAATAACAACGCAGTATATTCTCTCTGAAGCTTCATTAATAGAAAATAAAATAACTTCAAAATATTTAAAATTAACATTTAGCGACTTCAATAGTCAGAGTAAAATTACAAAGGAGGCTTTAATTGCGGCAGTTTCAGACCAACTTAACATATTAAAATCAAAATTAAAGATTTCAAAATCAGAATTTGGAATTCCTTCAATGTATTACAATGCTAAAAAGCTGAATATCAGAATTTCCTTAAGCCATCATGGAAATTTTGGCGCTTATGGGTTTGTTTAAATAGTTATGTGTTATTTCCGCGAAAGTATAAATCTTGTGTAAACACTAAATGGGTTTCATCTTAAAAATCTAATTACAGAATATGTAATGGAAAAATTAAAAAACATAATAACAACAATCATAAAATTCAGATTAGCAATCATTATTATTCTCGCCGTTTTAGTGGGTTTTTCTGGCTACCAAACCTGCTAGCGCTCGTTTGTAACGCGTGCCGTATTGAGTAAGAACCACAAAAACCTATTCTAATATTTTAGGATAGGTTTTTTGTATTTTAGATGTATGAGTAGGAAGTATAAATTTCAAAATAAATTGGGGTTTTATTTTGTGTCGTTCTCTACGGTCTATTGGTTAGATATTTTCAAGACGATGATACTGTTTTAAAGATTGATAAGATAAGGTTGATTGGTTAACGGCACTCGTTACAAACGAGCGCTAGCAATCAAGATTCATGAATCAACAATCAAAATCTATTTTTCAATTTTCAAACAAATTTCAAGTCCTTTTTTAATAGCTTCAAAATGCTCAAAAAGCGCAATTCCTCCATTTAAATTAGCTTCAATTAAATAATAATGACCTTTAAAATAGGAATGTTTGGCGATAGCTTTTAATTCTGAATTTTCTACTATTTTTAATTGATGTGCATAAACTATTTCGTTACTTATAACATTAAATTCACCAAAAAAAGATGCAATTAAAGGCGTTTTCGGGTTTTGATAAAGCGCTTCTGGTATATTGTTTACAACAATTTTATTATGGTTTAGAACAATCATACGGTCTGCGAAACCGAGTACATCTTCTTTGTCGTGAGTAGCTACTATACAGGTAATATTTTTATCTTTTAGATATTTAAAAACACTTCTGCGAAGACTTTGTTTTTTAAAATTATCAATATGGCTAAAAGGTTCATCTAGCAAAATAATTTCAGGTTGTTTAGCTAGAGCCCGAGCTAATGCAACACGTTGTTTTTGACCACCACTTAAGGTTTTAACTTTAATTTTCGCAAACTTAGTAAGCTCAATAACTTCAAGTAATTCTGCAGTGCGCTGTTGCTTTTCTTCTGGATAAAAATTTGAAAGAAACTTTCCTATATTTTCTTCAACAGTTATAAAGGGCATCAAGTCAAATTCTTGTGCGACGTACTTCATTAAATCATGGCCAACAACCAAGTTGTATTTTGGCCCCAAGATTTCTTCTTCTTTCCAAAAAATTTGACCTTGATTTAAATCATATTCACCATGTAATATTTTTAATAAGGTGCTTTTACCTGTACCACTTTCTCCAATAATGGCAATATTTTCACCGGGTTTTGCTTTAAAAGAAATATTCTTTAAAACAGGCGTTTTATCATAAGAAAAAGAAAGTTTTTTTACATTGAGCATAGCGTGGCAAAAATAGTATAAAAAAACACGCTTCTAAAGTAGAAGCGTGTTTTAAGTATATGGATAATGATTTTATCTTTTTATTTTTTCATTGGTTTTTGAAGGCAATACGTCAAACCCCATATTGAAAAGCGTAAAGCAATAAACATCTACATATTGCTCAATAATTTTACTTACAGGTGTTCCTGCTCCATGACCACCATCGGTTTCAACACGTATTAAAGTTGGATTTTTACCTGCTTGTTTGCTTTGTAATTCGGCCGCAAATTTAAAACTGTGCGCAGGTACAACTCTGTCGTCATGGTCCCCCGTTGTAATTAATGTTGCAGGGTATTCAATACCTTCTTTAACATTATGAACTGGCGAATACCCTTTTAGGTATTCAAACATGTCTTTATTGTCTTCAGCGGTTCCATAATCATAAGCCCAACCTGCCCCAGATGTAAAGGTGTGGTAACGTAACATATCTAAAACACCAACTGCTGGTAATGCTACTTTTGCTAAATCAGGACGTTGAGTCATTGTCGCACCAACTAGTAAACCACCGTTAGAACCACCTCTTAAGGCTAAATATTCTGATGAGGTATAATTGTTATCAAATAAATATTCCGCAGCAGCGATAAAATCATCAAATACATTTTGCTTTTGGAATTTAGTTCCTGCTTTGTGCCATGCTTCACCGTATTCGCCACCGCCACGTAAGTTAGGTACTGCTAAAACACCTCCTTGCTCCATCCAAATAGCATTACTAATGCTAAAAACAGGGGTTAAACTAATATTGAATCCACCATAACCGTAAAGAATTGTTGGATTTTTACCATGTAGTTCTAAGCCTTTTTTATGCGTAATAATCATTGGAACTTTTGTTCCGTCTTTAGAAGTATAAAACACTTGATTGCTTTTGTATGCTTCTGGATTGAACTCTATGTTAGATTTACGATATAATTCAGAAGTACCATTTTTAATATCATACTTATAAATATTACCTGGAGTTTTATAGTTTGTAAAAGAATAGTATAGCTCTGTTTCTTCTTTTTTAGTGCTAAATCCACTTGCACTTCCGACTCCTGGTAATTTTATCTGTCTAATTAGTTTACCAGTGATATCATACTGTAAAACTTTAGAGATTGCATCCACCATATATTCTGCGAAGAAATAACCACCACCTTTTGAAGGAATTAATACATTTTTGGTTTCAGGAATAAAATCTACCCAATTTTCTGGAGTTGGATATGAGGCATCAACCGTAACCATTTTTTTGTTTGGGGCATTCAAATTAGTTACTAAGAATAGTTTACTAGCAACATTATTGATAACATAAGTATCACTATCTGAACTATCCAAAATAGCAATTAATTTACTGTTTGGTTTTGTGAGATCTTTAATGAATAGCTTATTTCCTGAAGTGGAAACTCTAGGTGAAATTAGTAAGTAACGATTGTCTTCTGTTACCGTTCCATAAATATAACGATGCTTTTCATTAGGTGTTCCACCATAAATTACTTGATCATCTTGTTGAGATGTCCCTAATTTATGATAGTAGACTTTGTGTTGATCTGTTTTGGCGGACAGTTCGCTACCTTTAGGCTTATCATAACTTGAATAATAGAAGCCTTCATTTTTATACCAAGACATGCCACTAAATTTGATATCTATTAGTGTGTCTTCAATAATTACTTTGCTTTCGGTATTCATAATCAAGACTTTTCTCCAATCGCTTCCAGCTTCAGAAATGGAATAGGCTAATATTTTACCATTTTCAGAAAAACTTAAAGCTCCAAGAGAAATAGTGCCATCTTCCTTAAAAGTATTTGGGTCTAAAAAAACAGTTGCAGTATTTGGATCTTCTTCTGTCTTATATCGATAGATTACATATTGGTTTTGAAGTCCGTCATTTTTATAGAAATAGGTATAATCACCTTCTTTAAAAGGGGCACCTACTTTTTCATAGTTCCATAATTTTGATAATCGTTTTTTAAGCTCTTCACGATATGGGATGTTCTCTAAATACCCAAAAGTAGCTTTGTTTTGAGCTTCAACCCAAGCCTCAGTGTCTGCACTTCTATCGTCTTCTAGCCAACGATAAGGATCCTTAACTGCTATATCAAAATAAGTATCTACCGTATCTACAGTTTTAGTTTCTGGGTAATTCACAGTAATATTGGTTGTTTTCTTTTATTCTTCTTTACAAGCCATTAATATTGCGACGCTTAGAAGTGTGATTATTCATTTTTTATGAATTATGAATTTGTCAAAAGTAAACAAAAAACTCCTGCATAATAAATACAGGAGTTTTGTAATATAATCAATAGTGTCCGATTAAAATTTGTAAGATAGTCCGAACGATAGATTGGGTATGGGCTAAAAGATTTTTTTGAGAAATGCCCTTACTTTTACAACAAGTAAAAAATCAAAAGCTTTCTGAAATGACAAATCTATTGTAGATTGATTATCAATGAGTTAAAATCAAGTCTATATTCTATCAGCGCAGCGGTCTTGATTCTTTTATCGGACAATAATATAATCTAAGATTAAACCTACACTAATTTATTTTCGATTAAATATTCAGCGATTTGAATTGTGTTAGTAGCGGCACCTTTACGAAGGTTATCAGCAACAATCCACATATTTAAAGTATTTGGTTGTGTTTCATCTCTTCGAATACGACCCACAAATACCTCATCTTTGTCATGTGCATAAATAGGCATTGGGTAGGTGTTTGTATCTGTATTGTCTTGGACCACAACCCCAGGAGTTTCATGTAATAATTTACGAACATCAGCTAAATCAAAATCATTTTCAAACTCCACGTTTACAGATTCTGAATGCCCACCAGCAGTAGGGATTCTAACCGCAGTTGCCGATATAGAAAACGTTCGGTCATTCATTATTTTTTGAGGTTCTCTGGCTAATTTCATTTCCTCTTTGGTATATCCATTGTCTTCAAAAACATCACAATGAGGTAATGCATTTCTTCCGATTGGATAAGGGTAAGCCATTTCCCCTTCAATACCTGCAATTTCATTTTCTAGTTGTTGTACTGCTTTAACACCAGTTCCAGAAACAGATTGGTATGTTGAAACCACAACACGCTTCATTTTATATTTTTTATGAAGCGGATTTAAAGCCATTACCAATTGAATGGTAGAGCAATTAGGATTAGCTATAATTTTATCGTCTTTAGTTAGTTCACTAGCATTTATTTCAGGAACAACTAATTTTTTGGTAGGATCCATTCTCCAAGCTGAAGAATTATCAACTACTGTAGTCCCTACCTCTGCAAATTTAGGAGCCCATTCTAAAGAGGTGTCTCCTCCTGCAGAAAATAATGCAATATCTGGTTTCATAGAAACAGCTGTTTCTAAACCAACGACTTTATAATCAATTCCTTTGTAGGCTACTATTTTTCCGACTGAACGTTCAGAAGCAACAGGGATTAATTCTGTTACAGGAAAATTACGTTCAGCAAGAACTTTTAGCATCACTTCTCCAACCATACCAGTGGCACCAACAACTGCTACTTTCATATCATTTAATATTTAATAAATTTCTGTGGACAAAACTAAGTATTAATTCCATTTTAAAATCTAAAAAAAGCCCTCATTTAATAAAAATGAAGGCTTTTTAACAACAAATAACACGTAGTTATTTAATTAACAATTTGTTATTTTTTTAACAAGTCTCTAATCTCACCAAGTAAGTCTTCTTGAGATGGTCCTGCTGGTGCTTCTGGAGCAGGCTCTTCTTTCTTCTTCATATTGTTTACCCCTTTTACAATTAAGAACATTACAAAAGCAACGATAATGAAGTCGATAACATTAGTTAAAAATGCCCCCCAAAGTACTGAAACATCGCCTTCTACAACACCACTAGCGTTTACTACACCTTCTTTGATAACGTATTTAAGATCTTTGAAATCTGCATCGAATATCAATCCAATTAATGGAGAAACAATACCTCCTGTAAATGCCGTAACGACTTCTTTAAAGGCAGCTCCCATTACAAAACCAACAGCAATGTCTATTAGGTTGCCCTTCATTGCGAATTCTTTAAACTCTTTTAACATAATTATAAATTTTTAGTTAGTATTATTACGACACAATTTACATAAAAAAGTCACTATATGTTAAATAATCTAATTGATTAATGTAGAATCAGCCGCTTTACTCTTTGAGATATAGCAGTAATAATTTCGTAAGATATTGTATTTGCAGTAGCAGAAAATGTATTTGCCGTATGGTTTTTTCCAAAAACGATGACTTCATCACCTTCATTACAATCAATCTTGGTAATATCAACCATAATCATATCCATACAAACATTTCCAATAATTGGTGCTTTTTGCCCACTTATAGTTACAAAACCTTTGCCATTACCGTATTGTCTTCCAATACCATCGGCATGACCAATAGGAAGCGTAGCTGTTTTTAATAACACATCACTTTTAAAAGCGCGATTATAGCCTACAGAGTGACCTTGTTCAATAGTATGAATTTGAGAAATAACAGTTTTTAATGTTGCAATAGGTTTTAAATATTGGTCCTCTTTTTCAGTCCCGATAGTTATCGGGATACCAAAACCATATAAACCAATACCACATCTAACCATATCAAAATGAGCCTCAGGATAATTTATAACACCTGATGTATTACTTATATGAAGCATCGGTTTGAAACCAATTTGTTTCGTGAAATCTTCAGCAATATTTTTAAAAGTTTTAATCTGGTTTAAAGTAAATGCCTTCTCATTTAAATCTTCACTGGCAGCTAAATGCGAAAAAATAGATTTTACTTTTATAGCTTTACTTGCTTTCAATTTAGAGATTATAGAATCAACTTCATTTTTAGAAAAACCTAATCGATTTAACCCCGTGTTAAATTTAACATGAATGGGATAGTTGGTTTGTTTTTCCGCGGAAGCGATAGTAATAAACTCCTTTAAAATTTTAGAACTATAAAGACTTGGCTCTAAACAATTATCTATAAGTGCTTTAAAATTTATAGGTTGTGGATGCAGCACCAAAATAGGTTGAGAGATGCCAGCGTTTCTAAGTGCAATACCTTCATTAATATAAGCTACCGCAAAATAGTCTGCATTTAAACTTTGTAAATAATTAGCAATTTCAATAGCATCGCTACCATAGGCAAAAGCTTTTACAACAGCCAAAAATTTAGTACTGGGTTGCAGCTTAGATTTAAGATACTCAAAGTTATGTTTAAGTGCTTTTAAATCAATTTCAAGCACAGTTTCTTGTGCTTTAGGCATTGGAATCTTTGTGTTTAGTATTTACTTCTTCGGCTTCGTTAACCTTCATGTTTCGCACCTTATCACGAAGCATTGCTTTATAATATGCTGCTCTACTTAAGGGCTCGTATTCATTAACTTCTCCAAGTAAAACAAGATTATCGTTTTGGTTTTTTCTGTAGCTATATTGGGCTAAGTTCCCTGTTCTAGTACAAACAGCATGTACTTTAGTTACATACTCTGCCGTTGCCATCAAGCTAGGCATAGGGCCAAAGGGGTTACCTTTAAAATCCATATCCAAACCAGCAACAATAACACGAACACCTTTGTTTGCCAAATCGTTGCAAACACGTACAATTTCGTCATCAAAAAACTGTGCTTCATCAATACCCACCACATCACAACCATCCGCTAAAATTGGGATATTTGCAGCAGCAGGAACGGGTGTAGAGCGTATTTCATTCGCATCATGTGAGACTACCATATCCTCATTATAGCGTACATCAATAGCAGGTTTAAAAATCTCAACTTTTTGTCTTGCAAATTGAGCACGCTTAAGCCTACGGATGAGTTCTTCGGTTTTTCCAGAAAACATGGAGCCACAGATAACTTCAATCCATCCAAATTGTTCTTTCTGATTTACTGTATTTTCAAGAAACATTTCGTAATTTTATCATGGAGCATATTTTAACTTTTTGATTGAAGCGAAAATTAGTCATTTTGTAGCTAGTTAAAGGCTTTTTTGAGTTGCATAGCATCGCTACGGAAGGAAAAAAAGACAAAAAATGGATGCAAAAGGGCAATTTTTAGCCAATAAAAAAAGTTTAAATGAGTTCATTAAACAAAGTAATTTAGCGTTTGTATAAAGGTGGCGTAAATTTATTAAAAATCAAAAGCCTAAAGTGCAATAATTTAAAATTTATAAACAATGAAGAAGAAGCTTGAATCTGAACTCATCAGTATAGCACATAGAATTCTTAAATTAAAGGGGAAGGAAGATGTTATTAAAATGCATGCCGAAGTTTCTGCCCTTTATGAGAAACTATCTGTATTAAAATTTGCACATGAAAATTTTGAAGGCGACCTACCAACAATAGGCAGCGATTCTTCATTTTTTGATATGTTAGACAGTGCCTTTAATAATAAGGTTAGTGATAATATTGAGGTTGAAGACAAAATATATATTAATCTTGACGAGGTTGAAGATGATGATATTATGGAGCCCTTAATGAACAAGATTAAAGACATGGTAGCGTATATGCCAGATGAGGCCGAGGAAATTGAAACCGTTTTTGAAGAAGCCATACCCAAAACGCCAATTAAGAAACATGATTTAGAAGATATTACTGCTGGATTTGAAGATACACCAATTTTTGAACCCATTACTAAATCGCAAAATGGAGTTTCAAATGGTAAAAAATCTTTAAATGATCAGCTTAAAGTTGGTGGATTCAATATAGGTCTTAACGATAAAATCGCCTTTATAAAGCATTTATTTAATGGTAAAAGCGAAGATTATGATCGTGTTTTATCTCAACTAAACACCTCAGTTTCCTTTGAAGATGCTAAGCATTTTATAGATAATATGGTAAAACCAGATTACACTAATTGGGCTGATAAAGAAGAGTTTGAAGAGCGCTTCATGGAAATTATAGAAGCAAAGTTTATTTAAAATTTGGGCGCCTGCCTGCCGGCAGGCAGGTTACCGCGCAGAAAAAGCGCGGTCATGCTTTATTCGTGGGTTAAAATTTTATAATATTGGACTCATGAATATAAATATTTCACTACTCGCTTCCTCCTGCGTCGGGGAGCTCAAACAGACCGTTCAATCACTAACACATGAGTAAACTCTTCATCGTTCCAACACCTATTGGAAATTTAAAAGACATCACTTTCAGAGCCATTGAGGTTCTAAAAAACGTCGATTTAATTCTAGCAGAAGACACCAGAACCTCAGGAAAACTTCTAAAACATTACGAGATTTCAACACACATGCAATCGCATCATATGCATAACGAGCATAAAACAGTTGAAAACATCATTCAAAAATTAAGAAGTGGTGTTTCGATAGCACTAATAAGCGATGCAGGAACACCAGCCATTTCAGATCCTGGGTTTTTACTGTCGCGTGCATGTATCGAAAATGGTATTGAAGTAGACTGTTTGCCTGGAGCAACAGCATTTGTGCCTGCATTAGTAAATTCTGGCTTACCAAATGATAAATTTGTGTTTGAAGGTTTTTTACCCGTAAAGAAAGGCAGGCAAACCCGACTGTTATTATTAGCAAAAGAAACCAGAACTATGATTTTTTACGAAAGCCCACATAAATTAATAAAAACCTTAGGGCATTTTTGCGAGTATTTTGGAGAAGACAGACAAGTATCTGTTTCCAGAGAACTCACTAAATTATTTGAAGAAACTATTCGGGGAACAGCCAAAGAAGTATTAGAACACTACACAAATAAACCACCAAAAGGTGAGATTGTTATTGTGGTTGGTGGCAAAAAGTAATAACGTCATGTTGTGCGCCGTCTAAACATCTCATGAATGAAAAATTTACTAAACAATATAAAGCAATGCACTATTTGCGAAAAGCATTTGATTTTAGGACCACGACCTGTAGTATCTGCACACCCAGAATCTAAAATTGTAATTATTGGTCAAGCACCAGGAACAAAAGTGCATGCTTCAGGAATTCCTTGGGATGATGCCAGCGGTAGCCAATTACGAAAATGGCTCAATGTTTCTGTTGAAGATTTTTATGATGAAACAAAATTCGCCATTATACCAATGGGTTTTTGCTATCCAGGAAAAGGAAAAACAGGCGATTTACCACCACGACCAGAATGTGCACCACAATGGCATAAACCATTGTTTGATAAACTTAAAAATGTGGAACTCGTTATTTTAATTGGGATGTATCCTCAAAAATATTATTTGGGAAAAGTAGCTAAGAAAACCTTAACGGAGACTGTAGACAATTTTCAAGAATACTTGCCTAAATATTTGCCGTTACCACATCCATCGCCACGAAATAGATTTTGGTTGACTAAGAATCCTTGGTTTGAGGTTGAGGTTTTGCCAGTGTTGAGGGAGAGAATTAAAGATTTTTTTAAAGTATAATTACTCTTCAATATCAAACAAATATTCAA
>Ga0316208_1001859_pt1 | contig 18574 bp, 15 predicted proteins | sample 3monopyrite_MG_FD_204944 | JGI IMG/M metagenome (GOLD analysis project Ga0316208, IMG submission 204944) | Microbial mat bacterial communities from mineral coupon in-situ incubated in ocean water Damariscotta River, Maine, United States -... | ecosystem: Environmental > Aquatic > Marine >...
TCCAATGGACTTTAAATTAGTTCAAGGAACAGAAGGTGAAATTTCTATCAAAGGAGATTCTAACCTTATGGAATACATTATTATTGAAGTAAAAGGGGATAAACTTATTGTAAAGGTAAAAGATGGTTATAATTTAAAACCAAGTCAAAATATAGAGATTACAGTACCTTACAAATCTATAAGTTCTGTTTCATTAGCTGGTTCAGGCGATATAGAAAATAGTGGTATTATTAAGGCAGACAAATTTAAAGTTGCCTTAGCTGGATATGGAGATATTAAACTAAATGCGGCATCTCAATCTTTAGAAAGCAGTATAGCTGGCTCTGGAGATATAAAACTGATTGGCTCTACAAAAAACTTAACAACTAAAATTGCAGGTTCTGGTGATTTTGACGGAAGTCATTTAAAAAGCACTAACGTAACAGCAAAAATTACAGGTTCTGGTTCTGCCAATGTGGTAAGCAATGGTGAGCTTAAAGTTAGAATAACAGGTTCTGGAGATGTAAAATACTCAGGCAAACCAACAAATAAAGACACAAAGATAACAGGTTCTGGTAGTGTGAGCAACTAATGTTTTATAATCAACCAAAAATGAAAAGGATGAGCGTTTGCTTGTCCTTTTTATGTCTTACTTTTTCGTTTTAAAGTAAAGCCTTCTATTAATTTATATCTTTACCACATTCCCTTTTTAACCAGTTTTCTTAATGAGGAATATCCTTCTCAGTCACAATCGATTTGCTAAGAGCACCTCCTTGGTCTCCAATAAAAATGCCTGATATAGGTTCTAAAAATTTTATATTCTTTTCAATCTCAGGAGTATAAAATGTTGTGGTGTTATCAGCCACATATCCTTTTAAAAAATGTAAACTTTCTTTAAAATCCCTATGACAAATATCCTTGTTTAAACAGGTAGATATTATTAACAATGCTAATGTTAAAAGCATTAGATTTTTAATCTTCTTCCATTTTGTAAAAGGCAAAAAATCAACTTTTCGTTTATGCTAATCATTTAACCTAGGTACTCTAAAAAGCAGAACAATACCAGCAATAAAAAATACGACAAGAAACAAAATAGCATTACGCATGCTACCTGTAACTTGATCTATCGTTGCAAAAATCACCATACCAATTACAATACCAATTTTTTCTGCGACATCATAAAAACTAAAATAAGATGTTGTGTCTTCCGTTTCTGGCAAAAATTTAGAATAAGTAGATCGTGCTAAAGATTGTACACCTCCCATTACTAAACCTACAAGAGAAGCAGCTATATAAAACTGCATTGGTGTCTCCATATAATAGGCATAGAAACATAATCCCATCCATACAAAATTAATAACAATAAGCGTATTTATATTTCCAAATTTTGAGGATGCTCTCGATGTTAAAAAGGCACCTAAAATAGCAACTAACTGAATTACTAAAATGCTAACGATTAAACCTTGTGTTTTCGCCTCAGAACTTCCCCAAGCTATTTCTTCTTCTCCAAAATATACAGCAACTAGCATAATAGTTTGTACTGCCATGCTAAACACAAAAAACGCAGCTAAATATCGTTTTAATCTTAAATTTTGCTTTAACTGAACCCAAACTTGATTCAATTCCTTTAAACCATTAAACACTACAGATTTTGTAACTTTATGACCTTTTGAAGATCCTTTTGGAAGTACATAAAATGTGTATTGACTAAACAGTATCCACCATAAACCCACAGTAATAAAGGAAATTCTCATAGCTTCGAATGAAGCATTGTTTTTAGCATCTTTCATTGCTTCAGCAATTTCAAACTCAGTACCAGTTTCTGTAATAGTTTGAGAAATACTAGTGTGAAAACCAAACCAATCTGGCTTCATTACCATCGCTAAATTAACAAGTAGTAAAAGTACACTTCCTAGATAACCCATGCTGAATCCTTTAGCACTAATGCTATCTTGTTGTTCTGGATGAGCTATGTCTGGCAAGTATGAATTATAAAACACTAAACTTCCCCAATAACCTATTAAGCCCATAAAATAAAATAAAAGACTTAAATGGATATGTTCAATACTAAACCAATACAATCCTATACAACCTAAGCCACCAACATAACAAAAGAACTTCATAAAATTCTTCTTGTTACCGACATAGTCTGCTACACCAGAAAGAATTGGTGATGTAAAAGCAACAACTAAAAATGTAAAAGCTGTTACATAAGTAATCAGTGCCGTACTTTTAAAAACCATACCAAATGCAGATACTGTTTTCTCAACTTGCCCTATAAATAGTGCCGAATAAAATATGGGAAATATTGACGAAGCAATTGTTAAAGTATAAACAGAATTTGCCCAATCATAAAACGCCCAAGCATTAAGAAGTTTTTTACTTCCCTTTTTAAGTTCACTCATAATATTTGAAATAAAAAAACTGCCCTTTATGAGCAGCTTCTAAAGTAATCAAATATTTATAATAGGTATTAATTTATAGGTCTAAATGATGTTATACCATATTTCTTTGCTTCAGCCTTAGCTTTTGGAGCTAATGCCTTCAAATTTTGAATTCTTGAATCATTACTTGGATGCGTGCTTAAAAACTCTGGTGGTGCTTGTCCTCCACTATTCGCTTTCATACGTTGCCATAATACTGAGGCTTCTTCTGGGTTGTATCCTGCAATTGCCATTAAATAGATTCCTATTTTATCGGCTTCGGTTTCGTGTCCTCTGCTAAAAGGAAGCGTTCCCGCTACATTTGATACGATGCCATAAGACTGATTAAATATGCCTAGAGCTTGTTGATCTTTAGATAAAGCAATGTTACCTGCAACAGCCAAACCTTGTTGAATATAAGCAGCACTCATACGTTGTTGCCCATGGTTTGCCAAAGCATGTGCTACTTCATGTCCCATAATTGCGGCAACACCTGTCTCGTTCTGAGCAATAGGAAGAATACCAGTATAAAAAGCTACTTTACCACCAGGCATAGCCCAAGCATTTACCTGGTCAGATTCTATTAAACTGTATTCCCACTTATAATCGTCAAGATAACCCTGAAAACCGTTAGCAGTTAAATAGCGCTCGGATGCAACAGCAATACGCTGACCTACTCGCTTTATCATCTCAGCATCTTTAGTACCTGTAATGATTTTATTCTCAGATAAAACCTGATTGTATTGTGCAAAAGCAGAAGGAAATAACTGATCGTTACCTACAAAAGCTAACGTTTTTTTTCCTGTAAATGGATTTGTTGCACAAGACAAGATTAAGATAACAATCCCAATATTTAATATTATTTTTTTTAATTTCATAGCTAATGGTTTATTATAATTACTAAAATACAAAAATCAATTCATACAATTAGACACCTGATTTTTGAAATAGTCACTTCACTATTGACCAATGATATGAAGCTCTGAGAAATTTTTATCAATAACAAAAGAACATGTTCCATTAGACTTTAATTGTTTTAAAGATATGATCTCGTTATCTAACTGAATTTCAACAATTTCAAATGGTAAACCATGAATTTGAACCTTGAAAGTATCGTAAGGAGTAATAAATTTACCTTCCTTATGTTGGTTAATAATTAACTCATTAGTTCTACCTGTTAAATGGAATGTTCTTAAACTAAAACGTCCTTTTGTATAATCGAAACCATCATTTGCATCACTAAATAATTCACTCTTCTCTTTACCCTTTTTGTAGTAAACATCAAGAATAATTTCCTTTATTTCTTTCTCTCCTACATATTGCTGAATTGGATATTTAGGTACAATTGCACCTTCTTTTACAAAAATTGGCATACTGTCTATATCTGCATCAGCCCACATTTCTTTTCCTCCATTAACGATCTTATCTGTCCAAAAATTGTACCAATTTCCTTTAGGAATATACATTCTTCGTCCTTTAGCATTCGGTTCTAAAATAGGACAAGCTAATATTTGCTCTCCAAAAATAAACTCGTCTGTTCTATAATGCGTTTGCACATCTTCTTGATCGTATAATACCAAGGATTTTAAAAGAGGAGTTCCATGATCTACATAGTTCCAAAATGCGGTATATAAATATGGTAAAAGTTGGTAACGGATTTCTATAAACTTTCTTACTATGTCAGTTACATCTTCATCGAAAGCCCAAGGTTCTTGGTCTCCATGATCACCGGAAGAATGTACTCTAAAAAATGGGTGAAAAACACCTAGTTGCACCCAACGTGTAAATAACTCTCCTTGTGGCTGTTCTGCAAAACCTCCGATATCACTCCCAGCAAAAGAAAAACCAGACATAGCCATACGTTGCACTTGTATATTTGCAATCCACAAATGCTCCCAAGTTGCAACATTATCACCTGTCCAAGTTGATGTATAACGTTGTGTACCTGAGTATGCAGACCGTGTAATAACAAATGGTCGCTTTGGATAGGCGTATTTTTTTAAGCCTTGGTATGTTGCTCTTGCCATTTGCATACCATAGATATTGTGTGCCTTTCTGTGACTACAAGGATTGCCATCATAATCATGTCTTACATCATCTGGAAATGTTTTATTTGGCACTTCCATTACCGCTGGCTCATTCATGTCATTCCAAACACCTTTAACACCTATATCTTCAATTAGTTCTTTAAACAAACTAGACCACCAATCTCTAACTTCAGGATTTGTAAAATCTGGGAAATAACATTCACCTGGCCAAACCTTACCTTTCATATAGGCTCCATCTGCACGTTTACAGAAATAATCTTTTTCTAAGCCTTCTTTAAAAACTGAATAATCTTTATCAATTTTAATACCTGGATCAATAATAGCAACGGTTTTAAATCCATCATCTAATAGCTCTTTAACCATTCGTTTTGGATTAGGAAAATAGGTTTTGTTCCATGTAAAACATCGGAATCCGTCCATATAATCAATATCTAAATAAATAGCGTCACATGGGATTTTAAGTCTTCTAAAGGTTGAAGTAATTTCTTTTACTTTACTCTCTGGATAATAACTCCATTTACATTGATGAAATCCTAATGCCCAAAGTGGTGGTAAATGGTGAGGTTTTCCTGTTAAATCTGTATAACTCTCTACAACATCATTCATTTTGGGACCGTAGAAAAAGTAATAATTCATCTCACCTCCTTGTGACCAGAAACTTGTAACATTTCTGCGCTCTTGTGCAAAATCAAAAGAAGATCTAAACGTATTATCAAAGAAAATTCCATAAGCCTTACCATGGTGTAAACCTGTGTAAAATGGAATAGCTTTATAAATTGGATCTGTATCTTTTCCGTAGGCATAAGAATCGGTCACCCAATTATCATAACGCTTCCCTTTTAAGTTAAGATGATTTGGTTTATCTCCTAGTCCATAATAACTCTCACCATCATTGGACACTTTGCTCATTTTCACAATGTTACCACCATGCTCATAACTTTCTTCCCAATGAAACCCTCCTTCATCTTGGTTAATAAGTGATCCGTCTTTAGCATCGTAAATAGACACTTTAAGGTTCTCTTTAGAAATTTCGCAACGCAACTTAGACGTAATTACTTCATAACGGTCTTTTCTTTCTACAATTTCTAGTTTATTATAGCCGATACTAGCATATTTTGTTATTGCATAAGAAAAATCATTATCAAAATTACCAACTGTAGTATATCTAAAACGTAGAAGACTGTCTCTTACAACGGTTAACTGAAGTATAACATCATTATCCGTTGAAAAGTACAAAGTGTCAATATCCTTTTTAAAATCTATTATTTTTGCAGGAAACAAATTCCCTTTATTTTCTAATTCTGTATTTACAATCATAGGTTAATTTCATTTGTAAATGAGTTGTAAAAAAACGGAAAAATTAGAACTATTGAAAGCCTTGAACTTAGTATTTATATGGAATTGTTAACTATAACGTTTTCGGTCAGAGATTTTGATATAATGTTAGTTTTTATGAAATATTTTAATAAAAATATATTGCGTAATTAGTGAAAACAAAAAGACTCTTTAGGCTTTAAAAACTTGAAGGGTCTATTATTCTAAACTTATAAATTATTATTTCGAATATTTAAAAGCCACCATTCCCAGAGGCGGAATATCTACTTCAATGGAGTAATCTCTAAAATGCCAAGCGTCTGCTTTTGTAGTTTTCATTTTGTTATTGTATTGTCCACTACCAAAGTATTTCTTTAAACCACTATTAAAAACTTCATTGAGTTTGCCTTTTCTAGGCATACCCAATTTGTAGCTTTCTTTAGGAATTGGTGTCATATTACAGGCAATAATTAAATCGTCTTCCGTGTTATTCCCTTTTCTGATATATGTAAATACTGAATTCTCAGAATCATTATAATCAATCCACTCAAATCCTTCTGCTGAAAATTGCTTTTCGTGCAAGGCTGGTTCTTTTTTGTATAAAGCGTTTAAATCTTTAATGTATGTTTGTACTCCTTTATGAGGATTGTATTCTAACAAATGCCAATCAAGACTTTTTTCAAAATTCCACTCACTACTTTGTCCAAATTCTGCTCCTTGAAACAAAAGATTTGTACCAGGATGTGTAAACATATAACTATACAATAATCTTAAATTTGCAAAGCGTTGCCACTCATCACCAGGCATTCTTCCTAAAATAGATTTTTTACCATAAACCACTTCATCATGGCTCAAAGGCAACATAAAATTCTCTGTAAACGCATAGGTCATTGAGAAGGTTAAATCTTTCTGATGGTGCTTTCTATAAATTGGTTCTTTAGCAAAATACTGTAAAGTATCGTGCATCCAACCCATCATCCATTTCATGCCAAACCCTAAACCTCCCATAAATGTTGGCTTAGATACCATTGGAAATGCTGTGGATTCTTCAGCAATAGTTTGCACATCTGGAAATGATGAATATACAGCCTCATTCATTTCTCTTAAAAACGACATGGCTTCTAGGTTTTCTCGCCCTCCAAACATATTTGGCTCCCATTCGCCATCTTCTCTACTATAATCTAAGAATAACATCGATGCAACAGCATCAACACGCAAACCATCTGCGTGGTATTGGTCTAGCCAAAATATAGCATTACTAATTAAAAATGATTTTACTTCGTTACGGCCATAATTAAAAATCAAACTCTTCCAGTCGTTATGATAGCCTTTTTTAGGATCTGGATGCTCATATAGTGCTGTACCATCAAAGAAGCCAAGTCCATGTGCATCTTCTGGAAAATGTGACGGCACCCAATCCAAAATAATTCCAATATCGTTCTGGTGAAATTTATCTACTAATAGTTTAAATTCTTCGGGGAAACCAAAACGTGATGTTGGTGCAAAATAGCCTGTAACTTGGTAGCCCCAAGAAGGATCATAGGGAAACTCCATTACTGGCATTAATTCTACATGAGTAAAATTCATGTCTTTTACATATTTGACTAATTCATCAGCCATTTCTATATAAGACATAAATCTCTCCTCTTCTATTTGTTTTTTCCAAGATCCTAAATGCACTTCGTAAACAGAATATGGTGCGTCTAAAGCATTGTGTTTTTTACGCTTTTTCATCCATTTGTTATCCTTCCAAGTGTATGGCTCATCCCAAACGATAGAAGCTGTTTTAGGATTGTGTTCTGAACGTCTAGCATAAGGATCTGCCTTCTCCGTTTTAATATCGTTATAATTACTCTGAATCTTGTATTTGTATTTACTACCTTTTCCTGCTCCAGGAACAAATCCCTCCCAGATTCCACTAGAATCCCAACGTACATTTAGTTTGTGCTCTCCTTCAACCCAAAAATTAAAATCTCCAATGACAGATACCATTTTAGCATTTGGAGCCCAAACTGCAAAATAAACACCTTCTTCTCCATCTACTGTAGTGATGTGTGATCCAAATTTTTCGTATAAACGATAATGTTTTCCTCCTTTAAAAAGATTAATATCGAAATCTGTAAAAAGACTGTGAGCAATTACTTTTGCCATAAATTAGTTGTTAATAATGTTCGAAATTCCTTTTAATGGAATCACTGCCCATTTCGGACGTGAGTTAAGCTCATAGCCTAATTCGTAAACTGCTTTTTCGAGCATTGCATATTTTAATAAAAAAACCCGCTCTTGGTTATAACCTATATTAAGATTTGCTTCTTGAATCTTAACTATATAAGTGCCTAAAAAAACACTTTTCAAATACTGATATAGAATTTCACCAGCTTCAAAAAGCGACTCTTGTTCTTGTTTGTATGATTGTATATTATTGAATATTGTTGCATAAATTGCATAATGAAATGAACGAAACAAACCTGCTATATCCTTTAATGGTGGCTGCTTTACCTTTCTATCTCTAATGGTGCTTTCTGGCTCGCCTTCGAAATCTAAAATGTAAAAATCATCATCCTTAACCAGAACTTGACCCAAGTGATAATCTCCATGCACACGAATACGTTCTCCTTTTAGTTTTGTCCAATCAAAATCTACAAAACGCTTACGAATAATGTTCTTTTTTTCTAAAAATTCATTTGCTAATTCTAATGCTAAGCCATCGAGCTTATACAAGCTATTTTCAACCGTATTCAATCTATTTTGAAATTGATACAAGAGTCTATTCTTTAACCAAACTTCATAATCTCCGTTAAAATGTGAGGGTGTAAAAGCTGTATCTTCGAACTCACTACCAAGAGCGATATGCATTTCAGCTGTTCGTTTTGCTAAAGTCTGAATTTTAGAAAAGATATTCAACCCAACCCAATCAATAATTTGTGCTGGTACATCTCTAATTTCTAATCTGCCAAAATCTTCAGTCTTAGGTAATTTAGATATATCAATTTTTTTTAATTCTAAATTTGAAAATACTTTATGAAATTCAGAGAGCATATATTCCCATGCATCACCTTGATTTTCTACCATTGCTTGCATTAAACCAATTGTAATATTGGTATTGTCACTATCTTTTATTTGAATACTCCCTAAATACGCAGGTATGTTTTTGAAATCTTTTTTATCAGACAGAAATCGACTCATTTCATAATCGGGATTTCGATCTGCATAGATGCGTCTAAAAAATTTAAGCACGTATTTTTCGTTATAAACGATTGAGGTATTGCTTTGCTCCATACCCATATAGCGTGAAGATTTATATAGGCAATCCTTAAATAACACACTTTTATGGTAACGTACGCGTGTTTTATCTTTTGGTAATGCGGTAAGAATACGCTCAAAAACTACTTTTCTAAAGGCCTCCAAATTAATAGCATCAATAATAAAACCCTTTTGGTTTTGAATGCTTATTGGTAAAATTCTATCGTCTTGAGCAAAACTCTCGTCAGAAACAAAAGCTATGGGTAAAAAATAATGTTGATAGAAGGCTTCTGTAAAATTTACTTCTAAAATTAAACCATAATAGACTTCACCATCTTTCTGGATTCTAAAATACTCGGCTAATTCTATGTATTTAAGTTTACTGGCTTTACCTCCATACCAACGTTGCTTAACAATATAGTTTTCTAGCACGTCTGACAAAAACACTTTTATAAACTCTTTGTTTTCTAAAAGTTCCTCCCATTTATCATTAAAGTTGTATAGTGGTTGAAGCGTTGTTGTTTTTATCTCTTTTTTTGCCATCCCTTATTTATTTATCTTAAAGATATGAAAAGGAAGCGTTGGATGCAATTCTACAAAATTCCATTCGCTATGCCAATTGTAACTACTTTCAGTTACTAAATCTTCAACTTGCAGACGATTACCAGCGTCTATTCTTAAATCACTTAATGGTAATTGAATACTCCCTTGTTGCGCATAATATTGGTCTAAACTAATAATTATTAAGAGCTCATTAGTCTTATCGTCATTCCATTTATAAAATGCTAATAGGTTATCATTTTCTATGTTGCAAAACCTAATATTATTGGTTTGTTGTAGGGCTTCATTTTGATTACGAATAGCATTAATTTTTGAAATTAGAAGTGGTAATTTCCCTTCTTTAAACCAATCGTAATGGCATAATTGGAATTTCTCAGACATATAATACTCCTCTTTACCAGGAATAGCATCATCAATCATTTGCTCAAAAACAGGCCCATAAATCCCTATACTAGAGCTTAAGGTTGCTGCCAGCGCATAACGCTGAAGATACTTAGACTCATTAGCTCCTTGCAAATGATATGGATTAATATCTGGTGTATTTGGCCAGAAATTGGGTTGCATATACTCGCGTTGTTCTGTCTGTGTTAATTCGGTAAGATATTCTATAAATTCTTGCTTTGTATTTCTCCAGGTAAAATAGGTATAGGATTGTGTATAGCCTTGTTTGGCTAATTGCTGCATTACTTTTGGTCTTGTAAATGCTTCAGCTAAGAATAATACATCTGGATGCTTTTGTTTTACTTGGGCAATCAACCAGTTCCAAAAATAATAAGGTTTGGTATGTGGGTTATCTACTCTAAACACATTGACTCCACAGTCTATCCAAAAAAGCATAGTGTCTAAACACTCTTTCCAAAGATTTTTATAATCTTTACTTTCCCAATAAATTGGAAGTATATCTTGGTATTTTTTTGGTGGATTCTCAGCATACTGAACTGTTCCGTCTGGTCTCCATTTAAACCAATCTGGATGCGAATCTACCCAAGGGTGGTCTGGTGCAGCTTGCAATGCGTAGTCCATTGCTATTTCTATATTGAGCTCTTTTGCTTTTTTAATTAATCGTTTAAAATCTTCTACAGATCCTAATAGTGGATGTAAGTCTTTGTGTCCACCATCTTTTGAACCAATTCCCCATGCAGAACCTACATCACCTTCTTTAGCTTCTGTTGTATTATTTTTGCCTTTTCGATTAACTTCTCCAATAGGATGAACAGGGGGAAAATACAAAGTATCAAAACCCATTTGTTCTATTCTAGGTAACAGACGCTCACAATCTATAAAAGTACCATACTGGCCTTCAATTTTTGAAGCTGAGCGTGGAAAAAATTCATACCAAGTACTAAATCTAGCCTTTTTTCTATCTACATAAACTTGTAATTCTTTGGATTCGTTAGATAAATGTTTCTCAGGATACCTCACAAAAATACTGTGAAGTTTAGAGCTCATAGCTTCTTTAATTGCTTCCTTGTATTTGCTTTCACCTTTAAAGCAATCTATACAATGCTTTAAATAGTCTTTTTCTTCTTTAGTTCCTTTTTTTAGTAAAGGTTTTAAATAAGCTATACCTTCTAATAATTCTGATTTTACGTGTTGGTTATCATTTATTTTTCGCTCTATACCATGTTGCCAATTTAGTGCATAATCTACCCAACCTTGTACTTTATAATTGTAAAAACCTTGTTTTTCAACAGAAAAAGACGCTTTCCACTCGTCATTACCGACTTCGTACATTCTGGCTTCATTCCATTTTTTAGCTTTTTCGTGCTTAAATAAAACAGAAGAAGCGATCACATCGTGTCCATCTACTAGAACATTAGCATCTACATTTACTATTTCATTTACAATACGTTTTATGAAAAATTCTCCACTATTAATTTGTGGCTTAACGGCATCAATAACAACTCGTCTTTGGTTTTGCATTTTGTTGAATAATTGAGTATTACAGAAGCAAAACTAATAAAATTAGCTTCACTTTTGTTTAATATAATGCGGAATTCTTAACTACATCGTTTGAGTAGAAACAAAATACTTTTTTTTCTATATAACTGTGCCTGATGGAATATAAGCATCCTTCTTTACAACCACTATTCCGTCTTTTATAAAGTAACTATCAGTTTCTAAGTCTTTAAAATGTTTTCCTCCATTTATTCTTACGTCGTCACCAATTCTACAGTTTTTATCGAGAATAGCATTCTTAATAAAACAACGTTCACCAATACCCATAAATGTATTGATTTTTTTAGCTTGTATATCTTCTAAAGATTCGTAATAATCATTTCCCATCATATAACAATTTATGACCGTTGATTCTGCGCCAATTCTTGAACGAATGCCTATTACAGAACGTTCAATTTTAGCAGCGTGAATTAAACAACCATCTGCAATAACTGTTTTATCTAGTAAAGTTCCAGAAATTTTTGATGTTGGTAATATTCTTGCATTTGTATATATACGCTGATTATTATCGTATAAATTAAATTGAGGAATCTCGTCTGTTAATCCTAAATTGGCTTCAAAAAACGAATCTATATTACCTATATCTGTCCAATAGCCTTCGTATTGGTAACTTAACGTTTTGTGTTTTTCTATCGCACCAGGAATTATTTCTTTACCAAAATCAACAGTACCAGGTTCTTTCATTAATTTTACCAATAAGTCTTTATTAAATATATAAATACCCATTGAGGCTAAATAATTTCTTCCGCTAATTTGCATATCTTCACTAACGTTAGAGGTCCAATCTGATAATAATGATGCTTCTGGCTTCTCTATAAAAGACTTGATGATATTATTTTCATCGGTTTTTAGTATTCCAAATGAAGTAGCATCTTTCGCATCTACAGGGTAGGTTGCAATTGATATTTCTGCGCCACTGACCTCATGTGCATCTATCATTTCATTAAAATCCATTTGATACAATTGATCACCCGATAAGACTAAGGCATACTCAAAATCGTGAGCCAAAAAATGATGCATACTCTGGCGTACAGCATCTGCTGTACCCTGAAACCACTCACCACTATGAATAGTTTGCTCAGCAGCTAATACATCTACAAACGCTGAACTAAAAAAACTGAAGTGATACGTGTTTTTTATATGCTTGTTTAATGATGCAGAATTAAACTGTGTTAAAACAAACATTCTTTTAATATTTGAATTAATACAGTTTGAAATTGGAATATCTACTAATCGATATTTCCCAGCAATTGGCACTGCTGGTTTGGATCTGTTCTCTGTAAGTGGGTATAATCGTGATCCTTGGCCTCCGCCTAAAATGATACTTAAAACTTTATTGTTTATCATTTCTTATCTTATTAAAGATTTATATATAGCTTCTGTTTGTTTTGCAATGGCTCTCCAGTCGAAAAATTCTTCTACTCTTTTTCTACCTTTTTTTGCCATTTCATTACATAGTTCTTTATTATTAACAACTTTGTTAATTCCTTTAGCTAAATCCCGAGAAAACTGATCTGGATTTACAGGTTCAAAAGGTGCTGATTTTTGTTGTTCTAAGTTAATCAATATTCCAGTTTCTCCTTCAACAACAACTTCTTTTATTCCACCTACAGCACTCGCGACAACTGCCGTTTCGCATGCCATCGCTTCAATATTTATTATTCCAAAAGGTTCATAAATTGACGGACAACAAAATACATTAGCGTGGGAATACAATTGAATAACATCTTTCTTATCTAGCATTTTATCAATCCAAATAATATTATCTCTAGCCATAGAAGCTTCCTTTACACTATCTTCCATTTCCTTTGCAATTTCAGGAGTATCTGGTGCACCAGCACATAGAATAACTTGCGTATCTGTATCTATATATTTAATAGCATTCACTAAATGAATGATGCCTTTTTGACGTGTAATTCTTCCTACGAATAAAACGTAGGGCTTGTTTTTATCTATACCATATTTTTTTAGAACAGATGTTTCATTAACAACAGCGTACTCTTTTAAATCAATACCATTATAGACCACTTCAATTTTACCTTCATCGACATCAAAATGTTTTAAAACATCTGCTTTTGTTTCTTTAGAAACGGCAATGAGAACATCTGCCATTTCAATAGCTGTTTTTTCAATCCACGAAGACGCATCATAACCTCTTCCTAGCTGTTCTCTTTTCCACGGCCTTAAAGGCTCTAAAGAGTGTGTTGTAATAACTAAAGGAACACCATAACATAACTTAGCCATAATGCCTGCAAAATGAGAATACCAAGTATGGCAATGCACAACATCTGCATTAATCTCATCAGAATTCATGCTTAAGCATGTACTTAAAGTTTTAAAAACGGCCTTTAATTTATCGTTAGCATTATCAAAAGCTAGATTTTCAAACGAAAATCCTTTTACACTCAAACTATTGCTAGTAATATCTTGATCACCAAAAGCTCTAACCTCTATCTCCATTAACTTTGCTAGTTCAGCTGCTAAATATTCAACATGTACACCTGCACCTCCATAGACGTAAGGTGGAAATTCTCTTGTAAAAAATAATGCTTTCATTGAGGGTAATACTGTAAGTTATTAATATAGTTTTAGACTAATCTTATGGCTTTTATTTTTAGAACTAGAATCTGAATTTACAATTAAATATTAAAATGCTAGATTATAAACTAAGTTAATTTAACTGTAATGAATGATTAACAAGAATTAGCCAAAATTTACCTAATAAAGCAAAAATATAATTGATTTGTTGAGAAATATAAATTTCAAAATTTGAGAAATCTTAAAATATTTATGAAACTAAAAAAGAACCCTTAACTTTAAATAAAAAAGAAAACTATGAAACATACATTATTAGCTCTATTACTGAGCTTACTTTTTAGTTGCAATACTTCTGCACAGAAAATTGAAACCAAAGAAAAGGAAACTTTCTCAGTGACAAAAACCGAAACACAATGGAAAGAACAGCTTACAGAAAAACAATATTATGTACTAAGAAAAGCAGGCACAGAACGACCTTTTTCTAGCCCACTAAACAAAAACTATAAAAAAGGGGTTTACCATTGCGCTGCATGTGATACTCCATTGTTTAAAAGTGACCATAAATTTGACTCTGGCACTGGTTGGCCAAGTTTTGACAGAGAAATTGAAGGAAACGTAACTTATGGCTCAGACAATAACTTAGGTTACAGTAGAGACGAAGAACATTGTGCAACTTGTGGAGGGCATCTAGGTCATCTGTTTAACGATGGCCCAAAAGAAACTACAGGAAAGCGTCATTGTATAAATGGAGTGGCTTTAAAATTTGTTTCTGAAGAATAAAAATAAATACTTGAAATAGGAGTTGGGATTCTATGCTTGAAGACATTAATAGACAAATGACGCACTCTGCTTATCATGTCGGTCAGATTGTGTTTTTAGGAAAATTGGTAAAAGGTAAAGGTTAGGAATCTTTATCTATTGTAAAAGGAAAATCAAAAAGATTACAACAAAGATAAATTAGAAAAAGACAAAGGGCAAAGACATTTTGCTGAAGACCTTTAATATTACGTTTTGGTTTTGTAAATTCGTAGCTTCAAAATTCAACTAAAAAATTGACGCATGAGTAAATACGATATTATAGTTTTAGGAAGTGGTCCTGGTGGCTATGTTACTGCAATTAGAGCATCTCAACTAGGTTTTAAAACAGCAGTTATAGAGAAAGAAAGCCTTGGAGGTGTGTGTTTAAATTGGGGTTGTATTCCTACAAAAGCACTTTTAAAGTCCGCTCAGGTTTTTGAATATCTTAAACATGCTGAGGATTATGGCTTAAAGGTAAAAGACGCTGAGCACGATTTTGATGCTGTAGTAAAGCGAAGTCGTGGTGTTGCTGACGGAATGAGTAATGGTGTAAAGTTCTTAATGAAAAAGAATAAAATTGACGTTATTGAAGGTTTCGGAAAACTTAAAACCGGAAAGAAAATTGATGTTAATGGGACTGAATATTCTGCTGATCATATAATTGTGGCTACTGGAGCTCGCTCTCGGGAATTGCCTAGTTTACCACAAGATGGAAAAAAAGTAATTGGTTATAGACAGGCCATGACTTTAGATAAACAACCTAAGAAGATGATTGTAGTAGGCTCAGGTGCTATTGGTGTTGAGTTTGCTTATTTCTACAACTCTATGGGAACAGAAGTTACCATTGTAGAATATTTGGATAAGATTGTTCCTGTTGAAGATAATGATGTTTCAAAACAATTGGAACGTAGCTTTAAAAAATCTGGAATTAAAATAATGACTTCTGCAGAAGTGACTTCGGTTGATACATCTGGTAAAGGTGTTAAAGCTACGGTTAAAACTAAAAAAGGAGAAGAAGTATTAGAAGCAGATATTTTATTATCTGCAGTTGGTATAAAATCTAATATTGAAAATATAGGGCTAGAAGATGTTGGTATTGCTGTAGATAGAGATAAAATCTTAGTTAATGATTACTACCAAACAAACATTCCTGGTTATTATGCTATCGGAGATGTAACTCCAGGACAAGCTCTTGCACATGTTGCTTCTGCTGAAGGCATTCTTTGTGTAGAAAAAATTGCTGGACAACATGTTGAAGCGTTAGATTATGGAAACATTCCAGGTTGTACGTATTGTTCACCAGAAATTGCTTCAGTTGGTTTAACAGAAGAACAAGCAAAAGCACAAGGTTTAGATGTGAAAATTGGCAAATTCCCATTCTCAGCATCTGGTAAAGCAAGCGCTAGTGGTGCAAAAGATGGTTTTGTGAAAGTAATTTTTGATGCTAAATATGGTGAATGGCTAGGTTGCCACATGATTGGTGCTGGAGTAACAGATATGATCGCTGAAGCCGTTTTAGGTCGTAAACTTGAAACGACAGGACACGAAGTATTAAAAACAGTGCATCCTCACCCAACTATGAGTGAAGCTGTTATGGAGGCTGTTGCAGCTGCTTATGATGAAGTAATACATCTTTAAGCTAGAAGCTAGAAGCTAGAAGCTAGAAGCTAGAATAAAAATATAAAAAATGCGATTCAAACGAATCGCATTTTTTTTATTTTTCAATTAAAGTTTATATCCTAAACCTAAGAACAAAATATCTGGAGAAAGTTCTTCAAAACCAAGTGTGTATTTCATCTGAATATTTAAGCGAGACGTTAAATCGTACTCCAAGCTTATATCTGCCCTTACTTTAAACCTATTAGAAAAGAAATCGAAGAAATAGTTTAAACTCGGCCCAACGAGTAAATGAAAGTTGCTACTAATATCATATTTCAAATAAATAGGAGCATTTAAAAATTTAAAATCACTTATACCAATATAAAGTAGTTCTGGTTGAATATGAAAGTCATTATCTATTTTAAAACCTGCGAATACGCCTACATAATAACTCACTTCCGTATTTGGGTTAGTACCAAAATCTCCTTCTGTAACATTAAAAAATGTGAAGTTAAGTCCGCCTTTAGGACCAAAGTTGGTTTGAGCTCTTAGCGTTGAACTAAACAAAAACAGTACAACTAAAACGACTAATCCTTTATTCATTAAACTATTCTATAAAACTATTTATTGCTAAATTATAACTCTGTAAACCAAAACCTAGTATAACGCCTTTTGCATTTGGTGAAATATAAGATTGATGTCTAAACTCTTCTCTTAAGAATATATTAGTAATATGTACCTCTACAACAGGAGTGGTAATTGCTTTTATCGCATCTCCAATACCAACTGAAGTGTGTGTGTAAGCTGCTGCATTTAAAATAATTCCATCGTGAGAGAAGCCAACTTCCTGAATCTTATCAATAAGCTCTCCTTCTATATTAGACTGAAAATAATCTATGCTAACCTCATTAAACTTAGATATAAGCGATTTTAAGTAATCTTCAAACGTTTCGCTTCCATAAATTTCTGGTTCTCGCTTACCTAATAAGTTAAGATTAGGTCCATTAATGATAATTAGTTTTTTCATAAAGTAAATATATTAAAATAAGCGCATAAAAAAACCGAAGCTATTAACTTCGGTTTTAATATATAATACGTTGATAAATTTAAAATTTATAAGTAATACCAAAATTGATATTAGATAAATCTAAGTTTAATCCAAAATCATTTCTTGCCTCAGCACCGTCAAAATCTTCTTTAACACTTGTGTAAGATAAAGCTCCAATAGAAGCTCTTAAAGCAATACAACTTGAAACAAAATAGTTAACACCAGGAGCAACTGCAAATCCAAAAGCATTCGCTTTTACTTCACCACCTCCATTAAACTCTTCTTTAGCAGTTGCATAAGAAACACCAGCACCAACTGTAAAAGAAAATTGGTCAGAAGGAGTAAAGAAATAAGTAGCACCTAAACCAGCACCAAATGTTGAAGTTTTATCTTCAGCAGCATCTTCACCAGTACCAACTAAAAGGCTAAATTCTAAAGCGATGTTATCACTAACAAAATAACCAACTGTTGGTAAGAAAGATAGTTCGTTACTTTTTACATTACCTTGTTTTGTACTATTGAAACCAACTGTTCCACTAACATACAAATCGCCATTTGAAAAACCACCGGTTGTCGTTTTTTCTTGTGCATTAATAGTTGTAAATCCGAAAACTGTTACTGCAGCCATAAATAATAATTTTTTCATAATTTAAGTTTTGATTAAAATTAATTTGGTCGGCAAATGTAAGTTTTGGATTACTATTTCCCATATCGAAAATGTTAAAATATCATGCCGTTTATCGATAAATATTACTTTTAAACGTAAAAAATATTTCCATTGCTTTTTTTCAATTTAAAAATTGAAACTTAAGATATAACTGATTCATGCTATTTATAGGTTAAATCTGGCTTTATATGGAATTTCCCAAGATTTATTTTTCATCCTCTTTAACCTATTAGAATTTAAAAAAGATTTGGCATATAAAATTATATCTATATTAATTTTAGCCGGCTAAGTTCTAATTAGCATATTGAATAGTTGTTGTTTATACTCAAACCAGGTACTATTAGAGGCAAAAGCTATTGCTGCTACTGTTGTCATTTTACTTGTTGAGTTCTTAATT